>Ga0210410_10000947_pt1 | contig 28337 bp, 21 predicted proteins | sample IncBWC4MmetaG_FD_161058 | JGI IMG/M metagenome (GOLD analysis project Ga0210410, IMG submission 161058) | Forest soil microbial communities from Barre Woods Harvard Forest LTER site, Petersham, Massachusetts, United States - Inc-BW-C-4-M | ecosystem: Environmental > Terrestrial > Soil >... | reverse complement strand
TCGCTGCCGGCGACGTCCCGCCGGTGCTCAAGAATGTCACCATCCGCACGCTTGATCTCGCGCTTTTGCAAGCGGGCGCCGGCGTCAAAGGCGAATTTGAGAATCGCCTCAAAGGCCTCATCGAAGAAGTCAAATCCTCCCCGTCTCCCATCATCTTGTTCATCGACGAAGCTCACACCATGATCGGAGCCGGTGGTCCGGCAGGGCAGGGCGACGCCGCCAACCTCCTGAAGCCGGCCCTAGCCCGCGGTGAACTGCGCACCATCGCCGCCACCACCTGGTCCGAATACAAAAAATTCTTCGAGAAAGACGCTGCGCTAGCCCGCCGATTCCAGGTCGTCAAAGTCGAAGAGCCCACCGAAGAACAATGTATGGTCATGCTGCGCGGCATCGTCAGCTCTCTCGAGAAACACCACAACGTACGCATTCTCGACGAAGCCGTCCGCTCCGCTACCAAGTTTTCGCATCGTTACCTTGCAGGCCGCCAGCTTCCGGACAAAGCCGTCAGCGTCATGGACACGGCTTGCGCCCGCCTCTCCCTCGGACAAAACGCCACTCCACCCCTGATCGAAGATGCCATGCGCCAAGTCGACGACCTCGACGTCCAGCAGCGCGTCCTCGAACGCGAGACCGCCGTTGGCGTCGATCATTCCGAACGCCTCGCCAATATCGCCAAACAGAAAACAGAGGTTGCCGGGCGCCTCAAGACTCTTGAAGAGCGCCGCGGCAAGGAGTTGTCTCTCGTTTCCCGCATTCGCGATATCCGCACGCAACTAGAATCAGCTGTTTCGCCGGCCGCTCCTCCTGCTTCCATGTCCGCCGCCTCGGGCACTGCCGCGCAACCCGCCACAGATGCATCCGCCCTTCGCGCCGAGCTAGAAAAACTCAATGCCCAGCTCGACGCTATCCAAGGCGATTCACCGCTAATGCGCGTCTGCGTGGATACGCAAATCGTCGGCGAAGTCATCTCCGCCTGGACGGGTATTCCCGTCGGCAAAATGCAACAAGACGAAATCAATACCGTCCTGAACCTCAAGGATCTGATGGCGGTCCGCGTCATCGGCCAGAACCACGCCCTCGAAGCCATCGCCCAGCGCATTTCGACGAACCGCGCTGGCATGGACGATCCCGTCAAACCGGTCGGCGTCTTTATGCTCGTCGGTCCGAGCGGCGTCGGCAAAACCGAAACCGCTCTAGCCCTGGCCGATTTTCTCTACGGCGGCGAGCGCAATCTCATCACCATCAACATGTCCGAATTCCAGGAAGCCCACACCGTCTCCAGCCTCAAAGGCGCGCCTCCAGGCTACGTGGGTTACGGCGAAGGCGGCGTTCTCACAGAAGCCGTCCGCCGCCGCCCATATTCCGTCGTTCTCCTCGACGAATGCGAAAAGGCCCATCCCGATGTTCTCGAACTCTTCTACCAGGTCTTCGACAAGGGCAACATGGAAGACGGCGAAGGCCGCGAGATCGATTTCAAAAACACCATCATCATTCTCACCTCCAATGCCTGCACCGATCTTCTAATGAAGCTGACCGCCGATCCCGAAACCACCCCCAGCGCCGATGGTCTGGCCAAAGCCCTAAAGCCGGAACTCAACAAAATCTTCAAGCCTGCCTTTATGGGGCGCCTGGTGACCGTTCCGTATTTCCCGCTGCGCGATGAAGCCATGAAGCAAATCGTCACGCTGAAACTTGCCAAGATCCAGCGTCGCATCCGCGAAAACCACAAAATCGAGCTGACCTATGATCCGGCCGTCGTCGCCGAAGTCGCTAAACGCTGCACCGAAGTAGAATCGGGTGCGCGCAATGTTGACAACATCCTGACCAATACCATGCTCCCGGATGTTTCACGTTATCTCCTCAGCCGCATGGCGGAACGCCAGAAGCCGTCGGCCATCCACGTTTCTGTCAGCGAAAACGGCGCTTTTGCTTACCAATGAGCTGCCACGTTAGCTCCTAGAATCATTCCCTTAATGTATCGCTGAGAAGGAGTCACAATGCCCGGGATGCCCGTAGGGCCGGCTGGAAAGAGAGAGGAATTAGTTGCCATCAAGGGCAAGACTGCTCCTTTGACTGCCACTCCGGCTCCGGGAACCACTGGAATCCAGGGCGATAGTCACCGGCGGGATCTTCTCCAAAGATTGCTTTTGAGACTAAGATCTACAGGGCCGTAGAATCTTTCCGCGACACGGTCGCGAGTTCTGGCAGGCCGTGTTTCTTACCCTCTCCGACGAAATTCTTTCGGGCGACTACGCGGCTTGCTTCGAGGAAAGAAACCAGAGGAAACGGAAAATGCCATACACGCAGGCGAACAGACTCCTGGCGATAGACACGCCGCTCGGGCAGGACGTGTTGTTGCTGCAGAATTTCTCAGGGCACGAAGGGATTTCGCGTCTGTTCAATTTCAGCGCCGAATTTCTTTCAGAGAATCATTCCGTTTCCTTCAAGGACATTGTTGGAAAGCGAGTGACCGTTACCATTCACCTGCCCAATGACGCCAAACGCTATTGGAATGGCTTCATCAGCCGTTTTTCCAGTTTGGGTCGTGACGAGACCTTCAGTTACTACCGCGCGGAAATCGTTCCTTGGTTTTGGTTCCTCACTCGCACGGCGGACTGCAGGATTTTCCAGCAGAAAACATACCCAGACATCATCAAACAGGTTTTCAGTTTTTTCGGATTTCAGGACTTTCAGGACCGCACCCAGGCCAGCTATCCTTCGCGCGAATACGTCGTCCAATACCGCGAGACGGCCTTTAATTTTGTGTCACGGCTTATGGAGGAATGCGGGATTTTCTATTTCTTTGAGCACGTTCAAGGTACACACACGCTGGTCTTTGCAGACAGACCACAGGTGCATAAAAACTGCGCCGTTCAATACAAGGCACGCTTCAATTACTCACCAGGGGGTGTATTGATGGACGAGGATGCCGTGCTGACCTGGGGCGCCGAGGAGGAGCTTCGCCCCGGAAAATACGCCCTCACCGATTACAATTTCCAAACTCCCAATACGTCTCTCATGGCAAATATCCAGACGATTGACGAAATTGGAGGCAACACAAGCTACGAGATTTATGACTATCCCGGAATTCACATCAACAAAAGCGAGGGCGACACTGTAACAAAGACGCGCATGGAAGAGGAAGAAGCCATTCATCATCTAGTGTCCGGTACGAGCACCTGTCGTTCCTTTGCTCCTGGTTATAAGTTCACTTTTGAGGGACACGCTCGCCAGGACATGAATGGTGAATACCTCTTGACCGAAGCAACTCATTCGGCCGCTATCAGTGGAAGCTATTCCGAGAGTGGAGGAGCTGGCGGAACGGAAGTCTACAGCAATCAGTTCAGGTGTATCCCTTTCTCCGTGCCATTTCGGCCGCAACGCGTGACGGCCAAGCCATTTGTCCAGGGACCCCAGACTGCCGTCGTCGTTGGCCCTTCCGGCGAAGAAATCTATCCTGACAAATACGGCCGCGTGAAAGTCCAATTCTACTGGGACCGCGTGGGTAAGAAAGATGAGAACAGTTCCTGCTGGGTCCGTGTCTCCCAGCCTTGGGCTGGCAAAAACTGGGGTGCTATTAATATTCCGCGCATCGGCCAGGAAGTGATTGTCGAATTTCTGGAAGGCGATCCCGATCGTCCCATCATCACTGGACGTGTCTATAACGCCGACCAAATGCCCCCTTACGCTCTGCCCGATAACATGACACGCACGACCTTTTTGTCGCGCAGCTCGAAAAATGGTACCTCCAGCAACTACAACGAGCTCCGCTTTGAAGACAAAAAGGACGACGAACAAATTTTCATGAACGCCGAAAAGGACATGGATTGGCGCGTCGAAAAAGAATCTCGCGAATTCGTCGGCGCGAACCGCCATATGATCGTCAAGTCCAGCCAGTTCGAAGAGGTCGACGGTGACAAACAATCTCAGGTCAAAGGTAAATTCATCGAAAAAATCACCGGCGACACGTCGATCCACGTCGAAGCAAAGCAGATGGAAAAAATCGACTCCGATCAGTCCATCACCATCGGCGGCAATCGCAAGGAGCAGGTCACCAACAACGAATCCATCACCATCGGGCAGAACCGAAAGGAGAACGTCGGCAGCAACGAATCCATCACCATCGGCCAGAGCCGGAATACACAGATCGGCGCGAACGACGTTCTCTCGGCAACCCAGGCGGTTTATATTACCGGGGGCATGAACGTCGTCATTCAAGCCGGCATGCAACTTTCTCTCGTCGGCCCCGGCGGCTTCATCGACATCGGCCCCGCCGGCGTTTCGATTCAAGGCACCATGGTGCTCATCAACAGCGGAGGCGCTCCCGGCAGCGCGCAAAGCGCCAGCCCAGCTTCGCCCGACAGCCCCGATTCTCCCGAGGATCCCAAAGATCCAGACACCGCCGACGACGGTACAAAAGGCGGAAAGCTCAACCAGTAGTCACAAGGATCACTATGCCTCCTGCCGCACGCATAACCGACCCAACGACCCACGGCATGCCACTCGCCCCCGGTCCCGGAAGTGTCAACGTTCTCATTGGCGGTCTCCCCGCCTGGCGCGCCATGATCGACCAGCACGCCTGCCCCGCCGTCAGCATCAGCGGCGCCGACGGCGTCGGCATGGTCATGCTCGGCAGCCCCACGGTGCTCATCAATTTCATGATGGCCTGCCGCATGGGCGACATTGTCATGGAAATCCCAGGCCTCGCCCTCGGCCCCGTAAATCCGATCATCATGGGCGAGCCCACGGTCATGATCGGCGAAGTCGGCATGGGCACCCCGGTCGTAGTCCCGCCCGTCCCGCCCCTGGTCTTGCTCGCCCAAGCCATGAGCGGCAGCGGTACCACGGGCCCGTCTTCCGCTTCTGGCAGCCCCGGCGTCGCCGGTGAAGCCCTCGCGCAAGCCGCTCAATCTGGCGTCCCTTTCATCAAGCCTTGTCCCGGTTGACAAGCTTTATCCAACGCGGCAGGTTCTGCCGCACAAACCGGCCACTGGGTTGAAATCGAACTGCTCGATCAAGCCGGCAAGCCCGTCCCCGGCGAGCAGTATCAAATCGAGCTTCCGGACGGTTCAACGACGGAGGGATACCTTGATGCAAAAGGCCAGGCCAGAGTCGATGGCATCGACCCCGGCAATTGCAAAATCTCGTTTCCCAATATCGACAAAAAATCCTGGCGCAAAAAATGATTCTTTCTCAAGCTTCTGAAATCTTTTGGCGTCATCGAATTCCGTCGAGGTAGCAACCATGGAAGACTATTACACCGTTAAACAAGGCGATCACCTCTCCAAAATCGCCAAGGAAAATGGTTTCACCGACTACACTGTCATCTGGGATCATCCCAACAACGCAGACCTGAAAAAAGAACGTCAGAATCCCAACGTCTTGTACCCCGGAGATCAAGTCTTCATTCCCGACATGGAGGAAAAACAGGAATCCGGCGGCACCGACAAACACCATAACTTCACCGTCGACAAAAAGACTCTCAAACTTCGCCTCGTCCTCGAAGACATCTACGAAAAACCCATCGCCGGAGCGCAATGTGCGTTGCTCATTGACGGCCAAACCTATCAGCTAACAACCGACGGGAACGGCAAACTCGAACAGGAAATCCCCCTCGATGCCGAGGAGGGCGTTCTAACGATTCGCGGCGAGCAAACCCCTTTCGCAAACGAGATCCTGCCCATCAAAATCGGCCATCTAGATCCCGTTGACGAAGTCTCCGGCCAAGTCGGCCGCCTCAATAATCTCGGATATTTCGCTGGCCAACTCGACGGCTCCGACGCCGACGCATTCGAATCCGCCGTCGAGGAATTTCAATGCGATCATTTCCCTGACAAAAAAGATGTCGACGGCATCTGCGGGCCCAAGACGCAAACCAAACTCAAACAGGTTCACGGTTGCTAGCTTGTTTGTGTAGCCGAGTTTTTTCGCGATTCCAAATTAACGTGACCGGAAACTGAAGCGCTATGCCCGACAACAACCAAGGTTCGATCCATTCTGCGAGCGAAGGCGGCGTGATTGGGAAACATCCGGATGCGGGCCCCTCTCCTCTCGTCGTCGCTCCTTCGACCTCCAGCGAGTTTAACACTGCACGCCTTCGTCTCATACCCATCGCCTGCTTCTCTATCGGTGACATCCGCTTCAAGTTTGATTCCTCTTTCGTCCTTCCCGCGGTTCAGGCGGAAATGACCGAGTTCTCCGCGCTGCGCGACCTCGACCGCCGGATCAAAGGCGCTCCGATCTCCATCTTTGGCCACGCTGACCCCTCCTTTCAGGGCAACTTTGACCCCGGCAATGCCAACACCGCTGGTCCTGGCGACGACTACAACAAAAACCTCAGCGGCCGCCGCGCCATCGCCATTTACGCCTTGCTCATCCGCGAACCGAGCTTCTGGGAAACCCTCTTTTCAACTCACCTTGGTGCCGACGTTTGGGGAACCGACGCCATTCAAATCATGCTCGATGCTGTAAGTCAGCAAGGCGATTCTTCCTTTGGCAGTTCGAGCCAGGGTTCTTCTGCTTCCGCGCAAAGCGCTCGCGCTCAAGACATCGCAAATGACCGCAGCCAGCGTAAGCAACTCTTTCTTCAATATATGAATTTTATTTGCGGCGACCTGAAACTCGACAAATCCGTCGACTTCCTTGCTCGCAACGCTGGCACCGACCAAAAAGGCGATGTTCAAGGTTGCAGCCGCTTCAACCCCCTCGTGCTCTTCAGCAGCGAAGACGAGGACCGCTTTGCCCAAGCCTGGGACGATCAGGACCAACCTGTTCTCCGCGGCGAACGCGACCCGCGCAATGCCCACAACCGCCGCGTACTTATCTTGGTTTTTCGCAAAGGCAGCCAGGTGCTCCCTGCAAAATGGCCCTGCCCCACTTACAAGGAAGGCACCGCCGGCTGCAAGAAGCGCTTTTGGTCCGACGACGAGGCGCGCCGGTCGACTCATCTTCCGGGAATCGAACGCAAGTTCAAGTTGACTCAGGACACCTTCGCCTGCCGCTTCTACCAGAGAATCTCCAACAACTCTCTCTGCGACTCCTTGACCGCTGTTCGTGTTCGCCTCTATGACCCCTACGAGCAATTCATCGCTTTTGCGCCATTTGAGGCCACGATTGGGACTCGGGCACCTTTTAAGGGCCGCGCTGACAACGATGGGATCATTATCTTGCCGGATGTCGAGCCGCCCGCCAGTTGCGAAATTGCGTGGGGCTTTCCTCCTGACCAGGGCCAGGACCCCATCCTATTGTTTAGGCGAACAATTCTCCTCGTCGGTTTCGGTGAAACGGGAGCGGACGCGGCGGTCAAGAAGCTCTCTAATTTAGGGTACGACGATGACGACACAAGCGTGAGCATCATTGGCTTCCAGTTGGATTACGGCCACCTGACGGATCCAGTCTTGGAACCGACTGGCGAACTCGATGATCGCACTCTCAACCTATTAAACACGGTTTACCAACAAGCGGCCGACGATCTGAGACGTCCCCAACTGGATGAAAGTCAACCCGGAGCGTAGATCATGCCCCCGCCCCGCCGAAAAACCGCCCCAGCGCAGCCCCTGACTTCGGTAGTAAACTTGGCATTCCTCCCACACCTCTGCGATTTGCTCGGTGTAAGGGGATTGACCGATGTCACAGCAGATCTCTTCAGACCTCCGATCGGATTCCTTACACCGAATGGCGTTGTTAAAGATACGCGGTTGCAACAGATTGTTGACGCCCGAGTTCTGGGAAATCGTTCTCTCGCGACCCTCCGCTTTGCCTTGGTCGACTTAACAGACCCTGATCCCCCCGGAATTAGTAAGACTGATGTCACAAACATACATGGCACTCTTCGTCAACCTGCGGTTGTAGGGGTAGCTGGCAAGGATGAGACCAAGCAAGGTGGCCTTGCGAGCATGGCAAAGTTGGCATGCATGTGGGCAGCATTTCAGCTGAGGTTTGACATCCAGTCCCTAGAGAAGCAGGTTCGGACGAACAGCGAGGAAAAGCTTTTCGATCAGGGTGGGGCTTGCAGAAAGCTTTGGGATATTCGTCAGATCCCGAATCCCGGCGACGTAAAGATATTGCACCAGGCAAATCCGAAGATTGAACTTCATGGCAGCCTCGTCATGATGGATGGTCAGCGGTCAGCTCCCAGCAAGGTCATCCCCATCCCAGTGAGGCCAATCGAAGGCGGCAAGGGCTTCGATTACCCTGATCTATTTCGCACCTTCAACGTCACTCCCGGGACCGCCGGAGTGGCAAGCTTAGATTTCATTGGAAGTGATCTTATACCTGTCCAGCCGCCTGGATCGCAATCTGTCCAACAAAGTCCCGGTGTTCAAAGCTATTTACGCCAGCCCAGTCTTGAGAAAGCTCGCAAACTCACATTTTGGGAGCGCATGTTTCTGATGATCGATGCGTCCGATGATCCTGCCTCCCATACTTGCGTCCAGAATGTGGGTTGGCTCTATATTGCTTCTTTGTTATGGCAGACCGACCTGTTTAGCCCAGGCCGCAATGGTGGGCTATGGGAAGGTGACACGCATCTCCCCGCGTCTGAGGGAGGTAAACATTGGATTAAGGCTCCGGTCCCTAAAGGCGACAGCGGCAACGACTTCATTACCGGTACAGCGGCTTCCGTTGCGGCCTTCCTAACCGCGCTGGCGCAAAACCGGCTTGTGAGTAAGGATGCGTGCGATGGAATGAAGTTTCTAACAGACATAACAAGGACGGGCCGCGTCCTCTCGAGCTTCTTTTTCGATGGTCTTAATAACCAGCATATTACCGTTGACCGATTTTTCGCCAAGGTTGGTGTTGGTAACCTCCCCCCGCCCAGCAGGCAAACAGCGGATGATGACTGTGCCTTGATCGAGCGAAAAGTGGGAGGTAAGAAGATCAGGTACGTAGCGGCCGGCTTTGATGCCACCGGTGCCGATGCTCTACATAGGCTTATCGTGCAACTGGATAAGTGCATCCAGCAATATAATGGATTGATCGGACCGGGCGATCCATAACTCTGATCAGCAAACTGCGACACGAGAGTCCGAACACTTAGTATCCTTGTCGCTTCTAGTAAAAATCCTGCGTTCCATTGTTCCGGGCTCGCTTCTCGCGTATATTTTGGGGTGCTCCTGACAAGCGTCCGCCGCGACAGAGACAAGTGGTCAAGAAATACTTGGGCAATGCAACTCCTCCTCGAAATCCGCTCCGGCCCCAACGCGGGAACTAAAATCCCGCTAAGCCCAGGCGTGCCTCTTCGCATCGGACGCAACCCCAAGGCTGATCACGCCTTTCCCGACGACAAGCTCATGTCCAGCCTCCACTTCGCCATCGATTACAGTGAAAAAGGCTGTCGCCTCCTCGACCTGCAAAGCAGCAACGGCACTTTCCTCAACGGTGCACGCATGAAAGAAGCCACTCTCGCCAACAGCGACGAAATCCGCGCCGGAAACACTGTCTTCATCATCCGCATGCTCCCCGACGAATCGCTTCCCGCCACACCTCCGAAACCAGAACACAAACCATCATCCAGCCCAGCACCCAACCCAGAACAATTACCCGCCGCGCCCGCGCCATCTCACCGCTTGTACGGCGGCCTGCCTTCTTTCCCTTCCACTCCGCCTAAACTCGTGCCCACGCCAATTGCACCGCCGGAACCAACTCCCAAGCTTCCAGTTCCCGCTCCGCGTCAACCACGTCTTCAGGATCTCCTGGCCAAAGACTTCCAACCTCTCTACGCCCTTCTCGATGCCTCCCGCGAGCCCAGCGTCCTGAAAGTCATCCTCGAATCCAAAGAAGAACATCAATCGCTTTACGCGGGCCCGCAAGGCGCTCAACTCGCCCACTTCGCTCCCTATCTCATCCGCGTCCCGCAAGAATCTGCTCTCCTCGACACGCTCGTCCAACAAGCTTGGTCCAAAAGCTGGGGCGTCTTCGTCACCTGCGACCAGCCCCTCAAAGATCTCCGCACCCACTTCCGACATTTCCTCACCGTCAAACTCCCCGACGGCCAACAAGTCTACTTTCGTTACTACGACCCGCGCGTCCTTCGCCTCTTCCTCCCGACCTGCCTGCCCGAAGAAACCGCCCAATTCTTCGGCCCAGTAAAACATTTCCTAATGGAAGCCGAAGACCCCAAGCTGGCTCTCCATTTCACCCGCGGCAACAAAGGCACCGACCAAAAGGAGCTCCTCCTTGCTCCTGCCTGAAAATCACAATTCGCCCGCGACCCCGCGCGCCCGCAAAGAAGCTCTTTTGCGGCCGGCGTCAACCATCGCCACGCCAAACCCGGAATTACTCCCGCAACTAAGTTGTCATTCTGGAATTCTTCGCACTGTGATGATGGAACAAATAAGAGGCTCGCGGCTACTAGCCTCGCAACGGTCGTCCTGCCAGCCTGTGTCATCCGCGATGACGGAGGCCCAAGCTCTAGCACCCTCGTATTTCCCAACTTTCCGTTGCCCGGTCCGCCGCTAAATCCATGCTCACCCTCCGCAAAGAACAACTCGCCGTCTTCGGCCCTCTCGGAAAAAAGGTCTTTGAAGACCGCATGCTCGCCCACCTCAAAAAAGTTTTTCCCGAGCAATTCGAGTCCTTCGGCGATCCCCAGCTTCGCGAAACCATTCAATACGGCACGCAACGCGCCGCCGCCTACCACATCACCTCCGAGCGCGACGTCTGCAAATACATCGATCTCATGATTCTCTACGGCCGTGACTTCGACAAAGATCCCAACCTCCCCTGGGCCCAATCGGTTTTGCGAAATCAAGCCATCCGGAATCCGTCTTCGAAAATCGAGCGTCTGTTCAAAGCTGCCAAAAAACGAGAAAATCAACCCCAGGCGAGGAAACAATCGTGAGTGCTTCCGGCAACGGCGTGCTCGACAGTGCTTCTAGCGACGCCGATCAAAACATGAGCCCCTCCCCCGCAGGCAGTTGCGTGCAACCCTGCGGCGCTGCTCCCGCTGCACCCACCACGGTTTCTGCTGCAAAAAAGCATTTTGTAGCCATCGAAATGGTTGATGAAGAGGGCAAGGCCGCGGCCGGAGAAGATTACCGGCTAACTCTGCCGGACGGTACTGTGCACGAGGGAACACTGGACAAGAAAGGCCGGGATAGAATCAACGGAATCGATCCCGGAACATGTAAGATCACCTTTCCAAATCTCGACAAAGACTCTTGGGAGCCGAAGTGAATATTCGGGTTAACCGTGCGGCGTGCTGGACCCTTATGGACTGCCCTATGGAACGTATTGTGCAAATCGCTTACGCTGATTCCGTCTTTGACATGCCGGCCTTCTTAGTGGTCCGGTGAACGGAGCGAGCACAGCGTGCCCACAACAAGAACTGCCGCCGACGGAGACACTCTCTGCAACTTCGCCATCGACGCGGGCTTTTTCAACTGCCAGGCCCTTCGCGCCGATCCCGCGAACAGCGGCCTCCTGAATCGTGCGTTGAAAAGCGGGGACGTAGTGACCATTCCCGACCTGCGTCCAAGAACGGAAAACTGCGACACAGATAAAGTCACCAAATTTGTTCGTAAGAACACTCCGCCCGTGTCCATCCGTTTCGTCCACGGCTCTCCCAATAAGCACTATCTGAATGACACTACCCTCGCCTTCCTGGACGTCAGCAATCACATCACCGACAGGGGCGGCCCGGAAGATGATGATAAATTCCCCGACCAATTCGAGTTCCGGCAGCCCGGTCACGATGACCCGGACACATTCAAAGTTGAGGTCGTGGATTCCGCCGCTGGGGATTCTCTCAACGTCAAAGTCGACGCATTGAAGCGCGTGCTTCTTCCCGACGGTTCTTTCGGTCACGACGTGTTTCCGGGTGGTATGGCGGCGTTCCGTACAATCGATCCTCCTCCGCCCTGCCAAAAAGTTCGCTCTGGCGTGGCTTACCGCTCTAAGTACCTCCGCCTGGTCAGCGACGGTGCCGATCGCGACGCCAAAAAGGCCCAGGTTCTTCTCGTCACCGATGCCACTGACCAGGGCGATCCTGGGCTCGAAATACTCGATCAAGCCGTTCGAGCAGTTTACGAGGTTACGCGTTGCCCAGGGAATCCCAAGTGCGCGATCTCGACCACGGCGCCCGTCGGAAGCGATACGGACCCTCGCAAACCTCGCCAGAGAATTCGCCTCGCTCTCCATGTTGTTCGCCTCGCCCCTGGTGGCGCGCCGGTCGTGACTATCGCCAACGCTGATCGCCGTGTCACGCGTTGGTTTCGCCGAGTTTACGCCCAAGCCTCGATGGCGCCCATAATCGTTAAGGCCACCGAAGAGGTTGATCCCGTTTCAAATCTAATCGCCGTCTCAGAATTTGACCCGGCCCGTCCGGGGATTCCAGGAGGAGTGTCCGCCAGAGGGGATGGCCAGCTCGGTTTTCGCCTCTCCGCAACCGGCTTGGCTCCGCTGGTTGTGGGTCCGCTTACGCCGACCCGCGGTGATTCCGCTGCAAAAACCGCGAACGCCCTTGCCGCTCTGGTCACGGCGCCCTACTCTGCCGTCGTAACTGTGAATCCCGCTCGATTTCCGGATCCCCCTGCATCTCGTTCCGCCGATATTCTCATCAAGCCCTCGAACGTCACAATCGACCAATTAATCTCAGGAGATTCCAGGCAGACTCTGACCGTGGGACGCCCCAATCCCGCGAATTTTCAATCTTGGGACGGAAACAACTTCTTGGTTGGCTCAATCCAGCAGCGAACCATTCTCAAAAACTACGACTCTGGCTCGGATCGCATTGACGTTTTCGTTGTGCAGACGGTTACCTCGGGAAATCTGGGAGAGGCCATGATGTCGGGTCACAAGATTGACCCACAACGGAGAGCGATCGATCCGGTGAAGTTCTCGGCTTTTGTCATTCAAAGCACGATGGACGGCTCCGATACGAACCCCACGACACTCCCCCATGAGTGTGGACATGTTTTGTTGGAACTGATTCACGCGAACGGGCATCGTAACGCCACACAGCTGATGACGGGACAGCCTATCCCGGACGTCGCGACCTTGAATGGCACGAAGCGCATCAAAGATGGGCTGCAGTCCTTCGATTTCCCGGTCGGATCCTTCCGACAGCTGAAGCGCATGCGTGTCGAAGGGGCTCCCGTGCTCGATCCGTTCTGAGTGGGTGACGAATTTATGCGAATGGCCCGCGTGCTTTGTCTGCTTGTTCTTTCTGTTGCGAGCGGCAAAAGCGCCAGCCCAGGAGTCTTCACGATGGGAACACCGCAGCAACCTCCTCTCTCTCCCGGATGGGACCGGCTTGAGGAGTTTATTTTTCATCCCGATCAATATCATAAAGAATCTGTTCCACGGGGTTTGCCTCGCGATTCCGTCGCTAAATTCATTGAAGCCCGTGTCGTCGCTGCGACTTCCCGCGACCCTCTTCTGCAGACGGAAAAGGTAGTTGATTACTACGATCTTCAGGAGGTCTGTCCTCACTTCCGCCTACTGCCCGAGGAAAACGAGAAAAACCCAGAGGACATCATGCGATCGACTATCATCGTTCGCACTTTCGCTCTCGTGTGTTCGCCTCCCGACGTCACCTTCGCCGCCAACTACGCAAAGCGTCTCGTCAGTCTTTCCTCCACGCTTCCTGAATTTCAGGAACTCATCTGGCTCGACGACATTCTTGCGGACAATTCCGCTCTCTCTCAATTGAAAGCCCGAATGGCACTTCGCCTCCGCGATTTGGACAACAAACGCCAAAGCGATTATCAGGCCCAACTTGAGTACGCTAATCTCGAGGACACGTTGAATATCAAGCTCAATCGCTGCCAAAGAGCCGCCGAACAGAAGGCAAAAATCCTCGCGATTCCAGACCGTTCTGCCCGCATCAAAGAAGAAATCAACATTTATCTGACCATCGACTATGGTTATTTTGAATTTCTCTACGACTGGGCAGTGCGCCGTCTTCGCCGGGAGACCTGGGGCCCGCAACCTGCGCAGCAAATTCAACGCGCCGAAAACCTGGCACTCCGCCAGGATGTGGCCAAAGACTTTCGCGCCGCACTGTCCTCGCTCGTGCCGTCGGCAGATGTGCCGAAGGAGAACCTTGTCTCTCTTCGCGTTCGTTGTTTGCGCGCCGTTGAATACTTCGGCGGCCAGATCTCCAAGAGCGAAGAGCAGTTCGTCCAGAAAAATGCCGGCAAGCAGTTGGACCAGCTCTCGAAGTAATGCCACGGAATAATTTTGCGACCTCGTTTTGGAATGTTCTGTTTTGCCGCCGTTCTAGATTCGCCGTATTTTGCCTCCTCGCTTTTCCGTTCTGACATAGCGTGTTTCGCCTAAAACTTTGTCGCGACGTCTGACCGTTTCGCCTCGCGTATTGGTAACATGTAGGATGTTTCTTCAGTTTGTTCTGCGGAGAGCCGAGAATTGGGCGTACTTATTGAGATAAATGCAGGGCCGATGGCGGGGAAGGTCATCGGCTTGAAGACGGGCGAGACGGTGACCGTCGGGCGGGCGGCGGGGCGCGCGCAGTTTGCTTTGCCGCACGACACGTTTATGTCTGGCGTGCACTTTGCTGTCGAGTGCGGGCCGGGCGGCTGCCGCGTGCAGGATCGCAAAAGCAGCAACGGCACGTTTCTGAATGGCGCGCGCATCCAGGATGCGATGCTAGCCAACGGCGACGAAATCAAGGGCGGCCAAACAATTTTCATCGTAAAAATCATTGCCGACTCGAAACTTGCGTCTTTGATGCCATCTCCGGATGTTTCACCGTCTTCTGCCGCGCAGCAGCGTCCTCCTGCCGCTGAACCAGCTCCTCCACAAGTTCCCCTGGCGGCGCAGCTGGCGGACAAACCGAAGCCTGCGCCCGTCAAGGCTGCACCGGAGCCTTCGCCTCCGGCACGCGTTCCGGTTGCTGAACCAGAGGCTCCTTCGCCAGTGATGCGGGCTGCGGACGTTGGCCAGCAAGCCGCGGAGGCGCATCCTGCGCCGGACGCCACGGTCGAGCCGGCTGCTCGAAAATCTGAAGCTGCTGCCGAGCGAGCCGCTCGAAAATTCTCAGGGGCGCCAGAGCCACCAGTTGCGGGCTTGCCACCTGAGCTTGCGGCGCCTGCCAAGGGCGTGCCGCCGCCCGTGGAAGAGCCGCCGAGATTCCACGCCATTCCAACCCCACCGGGCGGCGGTGCGAAGCCGCCGCACGCTGGCGAGAAACCGCGCGTTAGTGAGCCACCAGCGGGCGTTGCGCCGTATATTGCGCAGAAGTTTGGGGAGCGTCCAGCCTCGCGTGGCGCGGGTAGTTCGCGAGGCACCGCGTTTTCGGTGATGGGCTGGTCGTTTCCTCCGGCGCCAGCCGAATGGCTTGTGCAAGAGGGGTTTGGACTTCAGCAGTCGGGGCACGAGGACTTTCCGAGCAGCGTGGCGGCTACCGAAGAGCTGCTCGGCGGAATTACGCTGCAGCAATTTGTGGAGTCGCAAATCAGCATGCTGCGCGGCTACCTGCGGGATCCGAAGATCGAGGCGACGATGCCGCCGCGCGTGGGCGGCGCCGACGAAAGCATGGCTATGGACGTTCGCCACTTGACCAAAGACGGCAGGGAACTCGTCTACCGGCGAATTTATGCGCGAAGCGGGTCGTCGGTCGGAGTTTTGACCGTGACGACGCTCGCGGCGGACTTTCCGCAGGTATTGCGATCCCTGCAACCCCTACTTGAAGGGGCGGCCTTCCGAGCAACGGTCAATAATTGACAGCGAAAATGAAGAGATGTCCCTCTCTCTCCTGATGGTCGTTCGGGACAGACGTTTAGCTGCGAAGGCAGTGGCTGGCGAGAGGCTTCGGAATTAGCCTGCCGCTTGAAAGAACGATTCGGGTGCGCTTCCTTCGAGCTGCTCGAGCAGGCCGTGCTGATCCCAATTTTGCCAGGCTTCGACGAAACGGCCGTCTTTGAAGCGGAGGATGCTCATGCCGGTGACTTCGAGATGCTTGCCGGTGCTGGAGTGTTTTGCGGTGGAAGACCAGCGCATGCAGACCATGTCGCCTTCGGAGAGCGTTTCGAGTGGAGTGACTCGAACGTCGGATAACTGCGCGCGCAAGGTGTCGTAGAAGCGCTTGAACTCGGCGGGGCCACGATATTCAGCGCGGCCGTCGTGAAGGACACAGTCCTCGGAAAACATTTCGTCGATGGCTTCGCGTCTCGACTGATTCCACACTTCTTCGAACCATCTCGCCGCAAATTTCTTTTGTGCTTCTTGCTGGTCAGCCATCGGGATGTCCCCTTTCGCGTGGGTATTATAGTTCAAAGTCGGTGAGAATCTTTAGGACTGAACACGCCGTGCTGCGTCGCCAAGCGGGCTAGGAATTCGCGGCCCGTGTGCATTCTTCAAGAGGGAAGTATAAGATCGCATTGCTATGGCCACTCAGGGACGAGACTTCGTTCAGCCACTCTGTCCGACGCATTACGAAGTTATGGTCAGCAATCCCCTGGCGCCGGACCAGCCGAAAGTGGTTGAGGCCGGGGGCCCAGGGGAGATTCACGATTGCGAGTGCCTTGTGGACGGATGCCCGCAGCATTACTCACCGAGTTATGGCTACTTCACTCTCGTTAGGAACGATGACCACTGGGTTGCCACGGGGACCTCGAGCCTGCGAATAAAAAGGAGCCCTGTACAAGTGATATGCGGCGAACATCGACACGCGATGTTCCTTGGGTCATACGATCGTGAGACGAAATTGGAGAGCTTCCGGTGTCCGCAACGAGATTGTCGACGCACGATGAAGATACTGGCGGGTGGGCCGCCCGCGTATTGGCTGGAGGAAGGTTTCTTTAAAGCGCCGTAAGCAGGCGGCGCGTGCGCAGGCTAGACCGCGCATGCGCATGGGTTTGAAACAGAGCCGCAAGGGGCAAGTGCGGAGTCCTCCATCGGAAGACGCGGTTAAAGAGCACGGACTGAAGTCTGTGCTATGCGCGCAGGCACCTCTCGCTTTGTGCTTTTTCCCGTCGACCATTTCGTGCAAATGGGCGGCGGCCGCGACAAAGGCGTGAGCCTCACAACCATCGATGTGCACATTGCGGCGGTCGCTCTGGAGCATCGCGCCAGCGTCTTCACACTCGACACGTGTTTCTCGCGCATCGCACGCTTGACTGGCCTGGCACTCTATCCCCTGCCAGCGCCGTGAGCCGAAGGAAAATGCGGGAGAAAGGGTTGGGTGATAGTCGACGGTTGAGGCCGAAACGAACCTTCCGGGAGTAGCGGAGAAAGTCGAAAAGCCCCACACGCAAACCCGACGTGTTGGGGCACTCCGATCCCATGTTCCACGAACGTTCCGAGCCGCCCTCCCCGAGCTAACGACGTCCCACCCGCCCAGGGGTGAGCCGAAGCCCACCCTTGCAACGATGATTGAGCGTCAGTAATGAGGCGGCGCGGGTTGCCGGCGGAATATCGCCGACGCGAGGGGCCGGGAGACAGCTAGGGCAGCGGAGGCGTGCAGGCAAAGTTTTGCGAAACGTTCGCTATGGTCAGCACGTTGGTGTCAGGATAACTGTAAGCGCCGCTGATGGCCGACGAAGGCGTCGCGCCGGCGAACCACTGCAGGAGCGCCTCATTTTGGGGGTGATACGTGAACCCATTTAGCACGATCGGGAACACGCCGTTGGGAAGACCCTCGATCACGTCGCCGACCTCCAGGTTGTTCTGGCAATTGCCGTTGGGAGAGAGCCACCAGGGAGTCGCGTTGTTCCCAAATGGATCGTTGAAGGTCTCAGACATCTCATGGCTGAGCGCGGTGACGTCGCTGAAGCCCCCATTGAAAAGGCCTGGAGAGATCCAGCTCGAGTAGTTCAAGACATAACGCCTCTCCTGGAAACCGTTGGTGGGTCCGCCTTGCTCGAGGTCGTAGGTGTGGAACCCGAGGATGCAGCAGTTGTTGGGATTACCACCGATATAGAGATAGGCGTTTGGAAAGAGGAAGGTGGAAATATCGCGGGTGCGAATGTCACCCGAGGTTTCTGCGGCGCCAACAGGCGTGGTGGTGTCCGTCCCGGAAAACGTCGGGGGGAAAAGGGCGTTAAAGAAGGTGCCTTCGTCGATCAAAACAAAGGCGCAGCAGGAGCCGTCGGGGTTGAGGGCAAAGCGATACGTGCCGCGGATGAGCACTATGGTCCGCGGCGTCGCAACGCGCGGGCGCAACAAGGTGTGCCAGGAATCGTCGGATTTATGAATGAATTCGGCCCTCTGGATTGCGTCAGCGTATTGTGTTGGGGCCTCGCTGGAGGTGTAGAGGGTCTTGGAAAAAACCGGCGAGCTCAGAACCGGGGCCACAAATTGCGTGGCGTCGGAAATGAGGCGATGGCTGCCGACAAAGCGCGGCGAACCGTCGAAGTTACGCAAGTCGAGGCTGACCGGAATGACGGGTGCACCAATCGAAGTGGTCTCCTCTTCCCAGTCTTGCTCATGCCCCTGACCGAACGGAGCGTTGCCGACCATGGTGTACTGCCAACTGAACTGGCTAAAGCCGTTTGAATCGAGGCCCGGGTAATAGAAATAGCTGCTCCAGTTAGTTACTGAGTCGATGCCCAGAGCACTGCCGCTCGAACGCCGACCCAAGACGCCGCCTCCGGTAGCATTTGAGCCTGCTGCCAGCGTATAGGGCTTTGCACTGAGTGTGAAACTAATGGGTACCTGATCGTCCGCCATGTTCTGGGCGCGTACGAATCCGGGCAGAGCGAGAAAGAGAAGCGCTGCAATTACAGACGCTCGCATGTAGACCTCCAGTGTCAATGGGGATGTTGTTCGACGGGACTATCGGAACAATCGCGACAGACTTCCACACCTCGAATAGGAACCGACCGCGAGTGGGGCGACTATAGAGCAGAGGTGCGGTTGGAACAAGTAAAAGTTGCGCGAGGCGGAGTTAGCCCGCAAGGCGCTGCGTTCTCGGTCATGGGCTGGTCGTTTCCTCCGGCGCCGGCCGAGTGGCAAGTGCAAGAAGGGAAAGCGCCGCCCGTCTCCTTCAATCGCGGCGCGTGCCCACGACGTCGTGGTAAAGGCGGATCGCCGCGGTCCGGGGATATCGGGGATGCGTTTGAAAGACCATTCCAGGACCAATGGCGTTTAACGTGGGAGCAACGCAGCAGGGTGTATACTGCGTCGCGGTTGCTTCGGTGAATGGGATTTCCGTTCTGAGGGAGAGGATTTTATGCGAAGAATCATTTTGGGATTTGGCGTGGGCATGGCCATGTTGCTATCGGCGTCTAGCGGAATGGCGCAGCAGGGCTCGAGTGTGGGGCCTTATAAGGTTTTGAAGACGGCGAAAGTGGGCGGGGACGGCGGGTTTGACTATGTCTACGCGGATGATGCGGGGCGGAGATTGTACATTCCGCGGACGGGGCCGACAGCGAGGATAACGGTGTTCGATTTGGATACGCTGGAGCCGCTCGGGACAATTGCGAATGCCAATGCGCGGGGTGCGGCCGTGGACCCGAAGTCGGGGCATGGTTTTGGGAGCAGCAAGCCGGTGGTGATGTGGGATACCAAGACTTTGGCGACGATCAAGACGATTGATGTGGACGGCGGGCCGGACGGGATTTTGTTTGATCCATTCAATGGGCGGGTTTATGTGTTCAGTCATCGGGCGCCGAACGCTACGGTGATTAACGCGACGGATGGGTCGATTGTCGGGACGATTGATTTGGGTGGAGCGCCGGAGCAGGCGGTCACGGATGGGAATGGTCATATTTATGTGGACATCGAAGATAAGGACAACATCGCCGTAGTGGACGCGAAGACGATGACGGTGACAGCGCACTATGATTTGGCGGGGAAGTGTGGAGGGCCGGGCGGGTTGGCGTTTGATGTGAAGAATCATGTGCTTTTTGCGGCGTGCCACGAGCCCCAGGCGATGGTGATTTTGAGTTCGGTCAACGGGAAAATTATCACTAGCTTGCCGATCGGGAATGGCGTCGATGGGGCGGTGTTTAACCCGGACACCATGGAGGCGTTTAGTTCGCAGCGCGATGGGACGTTGACGGTGATTAAAGAAAATAGCCCGACTAGCTTTGTGGTGGAGCAAACGGTCGAGACCAAGCAGAGCGCGAAGACTTTAACGCTGGACGGCAAGACCGGACATATTTTGCTGATTGCGGCAGAGTTTACGCCACCGCCTGCGCCTGCGCCAGGGGAACGGCCTGGACGCGGGGTAATGGTGCCGGATTCGTTTGCGATTTTGTTGGTGGGGAAGTAGCGGCCGAGAGTTGCAGTGGAGCTTGCGGTTGGGTCAGTGGAAGTCGGGAATACGCGGATCAGTTTACGCGCGTGACCGCTTGCCCGTTCTACAACGCGATTGATGCGGCGTTGGATATTCACTACGTGGACGAGGATGGGAAACAGATCGCACTGGAGCAGGCGCAGCGACTTGCTGACAAGTGCGCGAAGGGGGCCGGGCACAAAACAGTTTGCGAGCGATTATTGCTGGCTGTGTTGCTGCGGGCGTTCGGGGATGGCGTCTCGGGAATCGTCGGATTCTGATTTCGGCTCAGCGAATTGTTCGTGGCCGGTTTCGTCGAGGGCGGGGCGGAAGCGAACGTCGACGGAGAGGCTTTGGCCGGCGCGGCCCTTATAAACGCCGCGAACCGGGGGCACGTCACCGTAGTCGCGGCCATAAGCTACGCGGATGTGACGAAGCTCGATGGGTTTACCGAGAGTGGGATCGAAGCCGAACCAGCCGCCGCCGGGTAAAAATATTTCCGCCCAAGCGTGTGAGGCTTGGCCGCCGATGACTTCTTCCTGCTTGGCGCCGGGGCCGGTGCTGCCGCTGACCAGATAACCGGAGACATAGCGGGCTGGCAGGCCGCGCATGCGGACAACACCCAACAAAAGATGAGCAAAATCCTGGCAGACGCCTGCGCGCAACGCCAGTGAATCGCGGACCGAGGAGTTTACGTGCGTGGCGCCTTTCATGTAGACAAAACTTTCGTGGATGAAATCCGAGGCGGTCTGCGCGAAGTCGGCGACTGTGCCGTCGCAGCATCCTTCGGCGTTTTTGGAGATTTCGGCTAGCTCGGGGAGATAGGGGACGTAGGCGCAGGGAGCGAGCCACTCGAAATATTCTTCGAAAAGATCGGGGTGCATGGCATCGAGCTCAGCTAGCGGCATGCTGCCGGGTTCGGGGACGGGAGCTTCGTGGACCAGGACTACGGATTCGGCTTCGATTCTTAGGCGGCGATGATGGGGCAGGACGCTAGAGACATGAATCCAGTTTCCGTAGCCATCTTTGTAGGAAGAGCCTCGGGAGGCGGGATTGGTGATCAGGCGGAAAGAAAGGCAGCTTTGGCGGTCGTCATCGATAGGGCGGAGACGGACCTCGTTGTAGCTTTCGTAGACGGGGCCGTCATAGATGAATTCCGTGGCGTGAAGGAGGTGGAAGCGGTTCATGCTACCGCCGCGTAGTAGAAATAGGTGCGAGCGATGACTTCGCCGATGGTGTTGAACATGTGGATGAGACCGGTGAGGTAGGCGTGGAGGCCGTCGTCGAGGATTTCGTCGATGCGGCTGTAGCGGAGGCGCTCGAGAACTTTGCCGGTGAGGCGCTCGGCTTCGTTCGCGTACGAGCCGGGGGCCGTGTTGCTGATGGCACGCAGGCCGGCCTGCATTTCTGTCACGCAGTAGCGAATGGAACGAGGATGCTGGGAGTTGAGGATGAGCATTTCGGCAACGCGCGCGGGTTCAATCGGCGAGTGATACTGGCGATGATAGGCTTCATAGGCGCCGACGGACTTTAGAACGGCCATCCATTGGTGGTTGTCGGCAGTGGCGCCGCTCGAATTGAGCGCGAGTAGGTTGCGGTACTGAACATCGATGAGGCGGGCGGTCATTTCGGCACGCTCAAGAGCCCAGCCGACGCGGAGGAATTCCCATCCTTCGTCGTGAGGGAGAGTGGCGTCACTGACGCCGTGAAAGCGGTGGCTTCCGAAAATGACGCGCCCGCAGAAACGGTGCGGGCCGGCGGCGGTCTCTTCTTGGGGATCGAAGCGGCCCAGAGTGAAGTACAGGCCGTTGAGGTCTTCCCACATTTCGCGGGAGATGCGGTCGCGGATGGTGCGGGCGTTTTCGCGGGCTTTGGTAAAGCACTGCAGGATGGAGCTTGGGTTGTTGGCGTTGAAGGCCAGAAATTCGAAGACGTTGTGGGCCGTCGGTTCTGTGTAGAGCTGGCGGAAGAGAGTTTCTTCGCCGGCCATGGAGAGAATGGGATCCCAGCGGACACCATGCGGCTGTTGGATCTGCTCGAGCAAAGTGTAGAAAGTGACGTCGAGAATGCGGGCGGTATCTTCAGCGCGTCCGATGTAGCGAGCCAGCCAGAACAGGGAATCGGCGATACGCGAAAGCACGTCAGCACTCTCCTCGGAGGATCCAGGTGTCTTTGCTGCCGCCGCCTTGTGAAGAGTTGACGACGAGTGAGCCCGGTTCGAGGGCCACGCGCGTCAGGCCGCCCGGGACGATGGTGACTCTATGGCCGTCGTAGAGGCAGTAGGGGCGGAGATCGACGTGACGCCCGGCCATACATTGCGCGTTGGAATCGTAGGAAGGAACCACCGAGAGAGGGACGATCGGCTGCGCGATATAGTTACGCGGCTCGGCGAGGATTTTTTCGCGGAAGGCTTCGATCTCAGCGCGGGCGGCGCTGGGGCCCATGAGCATACCGTAGCCGCCGGATTCGCCGACGCTCTTGACGACCAAGTTGGGGAGATTGGAGAGAACGTGGGAGAGATGGTCGGAGCGATCGCAAAGATAGGTATCGACGCTGCGTAAGATGGGGTCCTGCTCCAAATAATACTTAATCATGGTTGGGACGTGGGCGTAGATGGCTTTGTCATCGGCGACGCCGTTGCCGGGAGTGTTGGCGAGGGCGACGTTTCCTGCGCGGTAGGCGCCCATTAGACCGGGGACGCCTAGCATGGAATCTGAACGGAAACAGAGTGGATCGAGGAAATCGTCGTCGACGCGGCGGTAGATCACGTCGACGCGTTTGAGGCCGTAGATCGTTTTCATGTACACAACGACACCGTCCACGATCAGGTCGCGGCCTTCGACGAGTTCGATGCCCATTTGCTGGGCGAGGAAACTGTGCTCGAAATAGGCGCTGTTGTGGATGCCGGGAGTGAGCAGAACGATTTGGGTGTCGGGGTCGGTGCGCGGAGATAATGTGCGGAGAATACGCGAGAGCTCAGCAGGATAGTGATTGACGGGGAGCACTTCGTGTTCCTGGAAGGCCTCGGGGAAAGTACGCGTCATGACCAGGCGGTTTTCGAGGACGTAAGAGATGCCACTGGGAGTGCGGACATTGTCTTCAAGGACAAGAAATTCGCCAGTGGTGGAGTCGCGCACCAGGTCGATGCCGCAGACGTGGGTGTAGATGCCGTGCGGGACATCGAGGCCGATCATCTCACGGCGGAAGTGACGACAGGAATAGACGAGTGATGCGGGGATTTTGCGGTCTTTGATGATGAGTTGCTTGCCGTAGACATCCTGAAGGAAAAGATTGAGAGCGACAACGCGCTGGCTGAGGCCGGCCTCGATGCGCGTCCATTCGGATTGCGGGAGAATGCGGGGAATTAAGTCGAAGGGAAAGAGTCGCTCGGTGCCGCGGCCGTCGCTATAGACGGTGAAGGTGATGCCCTGCAGGAGGAAACTGAGGTCGGCGTGCTTGCGGCGATCTTCGAACTGGGTGGGAGCCATGACGCCGAGTTTCTCGAAGAGACGGGCATAGTGGGAACGGGCGCAGCCCTGCGAGGAGAACATCTCATCGTAAAAAGGGCCTGCCGTGTAGCCGGAGAACAGGCCTCGGTCAGAGAGACACATAGGCGCCGCCGTCATCGGCACACCATAGCAACCCAGGACGTAGACTGCTCACCAAAAAATTGCATTTCATGTATCGGAAATTTGCGAGAGGAACGGCCACCTACTGCGCTTCGTGGTCGCCAAGGGCGATCTTCCCGCCGAGTGAGGTGGGCGGGCCGTCCACCACGGCAAGTAGGACAAGGGCAGGCTCGGGTGGAGTGACACCTTGACCTTCTACACGTTATGAAGTTTAATATGCAGAAGTCGGAGGTATAGGGGATGCAGCCGAAATCGGATCTGCCGCAGGGGACGCTGGACTTATTAATACTGAAAGTTGTGGCGCTTGGGCCGGTGCATGGATATGCGATCGCGCAGAGGCTGGGACAAGTTTCGCAGCAGGTCGTGCAAGTTCCGCAGGGGTCGCTCTATCCTGCGTTGCACCGGCTCGAAAACCGGGGACTTCTCGCAGCGGACTGGAAGGAAACGGAGACAGGGCGCGAGGCCAAGTTCTACCGCTTGACCGGGAAGGGCCGCGCACAACTTGAAACAGAAGCCGCGAGTTGGCAACGATTGACGGAGGCCGTCGCGCTGATCCTGAAACTGTCTGAAGGAGGTGCGGAATGAACTGGTGGCATCGATTGCTGCGGCGCAAGAAGATGGAAGAGCAACTCGAAAAGGAAATGCGGTTTCATCTGGACCAGCACGCGGCCGAATTGATGGCGCGCGGTATCTCTCCGGGGGAAGCGCGGCGGCGGGCGCGGATGGCGGTTGGCGGACCGGAACAGGTGAAGGAGCAGTGCCGCGACGTGCGAGGGACGCGCTGGTTGGAAGATTCTTGGCAGGACTTCCGTTACGCGATGCGGATGCTGCGGCAACATCCGGGCTTTGCCGCGGTGGCCATTCTAACGCTGGCGCTTGGCGTGGGAGCTTCGACGGTGATGTTCACGGTCGTCAACGGGGTTTTGTTGAGGCCGCTGCCTTATCCCGAGGCCGACAAGCTCGTAGCCGTGAACGGCCACACCGAAACCTGGAACGCAAAACTCTTTGGCGAGGAGAAGGTTGCCTATCCTGATTTTCTCGATTTCGAGCGCGAAAGCCATTCGTTGACGCTCGCCGGTATCTTGTTCAATGGAGGAACGGCGAGCGGAGCGGGGGAGCCGGAGTATGTCAACTTCAATGAAATCTCGTCCGACGTGTTTTCTGTTTTGCGCGTTGCGCTCGCCGAAGGTCGCACTTTCTTAGCTGAGGAGGATCAGCCTGGCGCGGCGCCGGTGATGATCCTCGGTTATAGCTTCTGGCAACGCCACTTTGGCGGAAAGGTGGGGGTTCTCGGTAGTTCGCTAGTGCTCGATGGAAAGAGCTACACAATCGTCGGCATCGCGCCGGCTGGCTTCCGGTTGTATGACAGCGAGCCGGATGTCTGTACGCCGTTGGGACAAGACACGGCAAAATATTTGCGCAACCGCGCGGCGCATCCGGTTCATGTCTTGGCGCGTCTTCGACCTGGTCGAACGCTGGCCGAGGCACAGGCAGAACTCTCGCTGATGGGGAGTCGTCTTGCCGTTCAGTATAAGGATACCAATCGAGATCGCAGCTTTGTTGTCGAGCCACTCCGTCCAGACGTAGGGGATGTGCGGTCGACACTATGGTTGCTGCTGGGTGCGGTGGGACTGCTGCTTTTAATTGCGTGCACGAATGTAGCGAGTTTGTTGTTGGCGCGGGCCGTTTCGCGTGAGCGGGAATTGGCGATGCGCGTGGCGCTTGGCGCGGGGCGCGGACGATTAGTTCGGCAATGCCTTACGGAGAGCGCGGTGCTGGGACTTTCCGGGGGCGTGCTGGGTGTCGGTCTTGCAGCTCTTGGTTTCCAGCCGTTTGTGGCGTTCTGGCCGGGGGCTTTAGCGCGGGCGGAGGAGGTGCAGCTTGATTGGCGAGTGCTGCTGTTTGCGCTGACGGTATCCTTGGTCAGCGGTTTGCTATTTGGGCTGGCACCGGCCTTGCGGGCTCCGGCACGCGAATTGGAGCAGATGCTGCGTGCGGGAGGGCGGAGCGTTGTGGGAAGCTCGCGGCGTCTGCACAGTAGTTTTGTGGTGTCGGAACTTACGTTGGCGGTGGTGCTGCTGGTTTCTGCGGGAATGTTGGGACGAACACTTTTGCGTCTATCGTCGCTCGACCCTGGGATGAATATCCGGAACGTGCTGGTGGCCCGCATGGCGCTTTCGCCGGGCGTGCTGGCCGATACCGGGCGGATTCGTGCGGCGTGGCAGGATGTTCTGGAGCGGACGCGGCGCGTGCCGGGAGTTGCGTCCGTTGCCATCGTCGATACGTTTCCGATGCGCGAGGGCTTCAATGCCATGGGTTACTGGCCGACGGCGGATGTGCCGCCGGAGAATAAACAGCCGCAGGCATTGGCAACGAGCGTGTCGCCGGAATACTTGAGTGTCATGGGAATTCCGCTGCGGCAAGGGCGACTTTTTAATGAGCAGGATCGTATGGGCAGCGAGCTTGTCGTCGTGATCGACGAAGTGTTGGCGCAACAGGCTTTTGGAGGAGAGAGCGCCATCGGGAAGCGGCTTTGGATGCCGGAAATGGGCTACGGGCCGTTTGTGGTGGTTGGCGTCGTCGGTCATGTGCGCCATTGGGGGCTCGCTGGAGACGATCAGGCGCAAGTGCGGGCGCAATTTTACTATCCATTTGCGCAGCTCCCGGATAAGTTGTTGCGGCGGTGGTCTGAACTGATGTCCATTGTGGTGCGGACTAACGTTGCGCCCTTGAGTGAGGTTGAATCGCTCAAGCGGGAACTGCGCGGTGCTGCGGGCGATCAAGTTTTTTACGAAGTTCATACCATGGAGCAGTTGGCGAGCGACTCGTTAGCCCGTCAGCGATTTCTCTTACTGTTGTTTGGCGTGTTCGCGGGTTTGGCGTTGGTGTTAGCGGGTATCGGAACTTATGGAGTGCTGGCCTATTTGACGGGACAGCGCGTGCCGGAGATCGGCATACGCATCGCACTGGGCGCGAGTCCGAGCGGTGTCATGTGGATGGTGCTGAAGCAGAGCCTCGGAATGATATTCGTTGGCGTTGCGCTGGGAACAGTGGGGGCATTGGCAGCGGGGCATGTCTTAAAGCAATTGGTTGAGGGGATGCAGTCCATGGAGTTTTCGAGTTTCGCGATTATGATTCCCGTGCTCGTGTTTGCTGCGCTTCTCGCAAGTTTTCTACCAGCGTGCCACGCGAGCCGTGTCGACCCGGTGATCGCACTGCGCCAAGAATAAGGGAACGCCCAACTTCCGGGAACGCAGCACGACCCACGGCCGTGTCTGCCTGCGCACGGCTGGCTACAAATTCCAGAACACACTGTGCCATTCGTCAGCGGTTCGATGATCAGAGAGGCGGCTTCGCGTGCGGCAGTTGGATTAGCCGAATCGTATTTGCAGAATCGCAATAAAGGCAGTGCGGGCAAATGCGTATGCCTTGCGCGGGCGAAAGGTTGCCAATATACTTCGCGGCGTCGTTGAGGTGTGAAACGAATGTTTCATGGGCTGGATGGATTTCCGGGGAGGGCATTGCGATGAGTAAATTGGTGCGCGGGATATGGATGGCCGCCGTGTTTGTGGCGCCGCTGGCGGCGTTGGCTGGGCAAAATTCGCCGAGCCAGGAGACGGCGGATGCGCGGAGTAAGGACGGCAAGAAACTATTTGGCACGGCGGAAGCTTTGCGCGTGGCGCTTGTGAGTTCGCCGAGGATTTCCCCGGATGGTGCGCGCGTGGCTTATTTGGTGGCTGAGAACGTAATGGATAAAGAGAAGGACACAGCTTGGAAAAGTGTGACGCAACTTTGGGTGGTGCCGACGGCGGGTCCGGCTACCGCGGCTCGGCAATTTACGCGGGGCGAGAAGAGCGTTTCGAACCTAGAATGGTCGCCGGACGGAAAATTGCTGGCGTTCACGATGGACGCGGGGGATGAGAAAGATGCGAAGCCGCAAGTGTGGTTCATGTACGCGGATGGCGGCGAGCCTTGGCAGGTGACGAAACATAAACCAGGCGTACGGGGATTTCAGTTCTCACCTGATGGAAAGACGTTGCTGGTTACGGCGACGGTTCCGTTGAGCGACGAGGAAGAAAAGCGCACAAAGCAGAAGGATGACGCCGTCGTGGTGGATCACGATTTCAAGATGGGGCAACTTTGGACCTGGAGCATTGCGACGAACGAGGAGAAGCAATTGACCAAGGGAGATTTCACCGTCAGCGATGCGCGTTGGTCGCCCGACGGGGCGCGAGTCACGCTGACGACAAATCCGACGCCGCGATTGGATGACATCTCGTTACAAACGGCTTGGGTGCTGGATGTGGCAAGCGGGAAACAGCGGAAGGTCGTCGAAACGGCTGATCCGACGCACACGGCGAGGTGGTCGCCGGACGGGAAGTGGATCGCGTATTTGAGCAGCTCCGGGTTGGTGGTTTACAAGGTGAATCTATTTGTTGTGGACGCCAACGGTGGTGCGGCCCGGAAGTTGAGCGGTTCGTTTGAGTTGAATGCCGGCGAGCCAGTTTGGTCGCGGGATGGCAAAACGG
>Ga0210410_10000946_pt1 | contig 28346 bp, 23 predicted proteins | sample IncBWC4MmetaG_FD_161058 | JGI IMG/M metagenome (GOLD analysis project Ga0210410, IMG submission 161058) | Forest soil microbial communities from Barre Woods Harvard Forest LTER site, Petersham, Massachusetts, United States - Inc-BW-C-4-M | ecosystem: Environmental > Terrestrial > Soil >... | reverse complement strand
AAATCCGGGTTCGCCGCCAATGCGAAACCGCCATGGCCGTGGCGGAGTTTCTGGAGGGCCATCCCAAGATCGAGCGCGTCCACTACCCGGGTCTCGCGTCGCATCCGGATCACAGGCTGGCCAAAGAGCAGATGAAGGGCTTTGGCGGCATGATGGCGTTTGAGCTCAAGGGCGGCCTTGCCGCGGCCAGGCGGCTCTGCGACAAGGCGCAAATCTTTCTTCTGGCCGCCAGTCTGGGCGGAACGGAATCGCTCGTAGTGCTCCCAATCTACACATCGCACTACCGAATGAGCACAGCGGAACTCGCCGCCGCAGGGGTGAAGCCGGGCACTGTTCGCATGTCGGTTGGGCTCGAGGACTCAGCCGACCTCATCGCGGATCTCCGCCAAGCGCTCGCGTAATATCCTGTAAGTAATCGGGTTAATGGAATGTCAACAGGGTGTCGCAATCTCTGTTGACCCGCTTGGGGGCATATCAATTAGAATTGGAAAGTAAGCTTTCCTGGTACAGGGATCGGTTCCGGCATTTGGCGGGCGTTGTGCTCTCTTTACGGCAGAGAGCAGCTCGGAATGCTATGCCAAATTGGTTCAAGAAGTCCCCATGAAAAGTTTCCCGCGGAAATCGATGCACTGGCTGATCGTTGCTGCCGGTGTACTCTTGTGCGTGGGCGGATGTGAAGAATCGGCCAAAACGCCCGCGCACGTCCGGCCGCCTGAAATCGCCGTGCCGGTTGAGCAGGCGTCGTTGGCCCCGCTTCCTATCAATTCGGAACACAAGATTCTGACGTCCCTGATGATGCAGGCGCCGGACGGCGCAAACCAGTTGGCCGCCGATGCGCAGGCCGCGTTCGACGCGGGCGAGCAGGATTTCCACGCGGGGCACCTCGAAAAAGCGCGGGCGGAATTTGACGACGCCCTCGATGAGCTGCTGACGAGCGGGTTCGATCTCGAGGCCGACGCGCAGCTCGGCAATTTGTATCGCCATATTATCGACACCGTTAGCCTCGACGAGCTCGAGGCGTTTCGCGCGGGCGACGGTTTCAGCGAGCAGAAGTCGACTCCCGCGGCCATTGATGAAATCGCCGAGCAGCCTATTCCGGAGCCGGAAGTCCTCGACCCGAGCCTGCGCGTCCGCGCCGAAGTGGAAGTGGGCGCGGTTTCGCATGACCTGCCGCTGACGGTCAATGACCAGGTCCTTGCCTTTTTGAATTACTTCAAATCGCCCCGCGGGAGCGCCATCGTGGAGACCGGCCTGCGCCGCTCGGGGCGCTACCGGGACATGGTGCGGCGCGTCCTTAGGGAAGAGGGTCTGCCCCAGGATTTGATTTATCTTGCGCAGGCGGAGAGCGCCTTCCAGCCGCAGGCGGTGTCCAAAGCCGGAGCGCGGGGCATGTGGCAGTTCATGTCCTTCGCGGGCCGGAAATACGGCCTGCAGAAGACCTGGTGGGTGGATGAACGCCAGGATCCGGAGAAAGCCACGCGAGCGGCCGCGCGCGACTTGCGCGATTTGTACGGCCAGTTCGGCGACTGGTACCTGGCGATGGCTGCGTATAACTCGGGTGCGGGAGCGGTTCAACACGCCATCGAGCGGACCGGATACGCCGATTTCTGGGAGCTCTATCACCGGAACGTTCTGCCGCGGGAAACGCAAAACTACGTGCCGATTATTCTGGCGCTGGACCTCGTATCGAAGGACCCGGCGCGGTACGGCATTGAGCCCGATCCCGAGCCCGCGCTCAAGGCCGATACGGTCAAGCCCGGGCAGGCCATCGATTTGCGCCTCGTGGCCGAAACGATTGACACCGATCTCGAATCCCTGCGCAGCCTGAATCCCGAGCTCCTGCGCCTAGTGACGCCTCCCGATCCGGATTTTGTGCTGCGACTGCCCGAGGGCGCTGCGGAGCGCTTTTTTGCGGAAATCGCGGCCATTCCTCCGGAAAAGTGGGTGAGCTGGCGCCGCCACAAAGTCGAGCAGGGGGAAACACTTTCCTCGATCGCCAAGCAATATCGACTTTCCGCGACAGAAGTGGCCGACGCGAACGAACTCGCTCCCGGCGCGACGCTCGAGGAAGGCCAGAAGCTGATTATTCCCGCGGCCGCACGCGCGGAAGCGGCTACCGGCAAGGTGATCCGCTACCGCGTCCGCCGCACCGATACGATCGCCACGATTGCCGACGAATTCGACGTAACGCCCGGCGAACTGCGCAAGTGGAATCACCTGAAAGCCAATCACGTATCCCGCGGCGTCTCGCTGCGGATCTACCCGGGAGGATTGACGCCCCCGCCCCCGGTGCAGCAAGCGAAGTCCACCAAGGGCGCTGGCCCCGCTCCCGAGACGGCAGCCACCCCGGCCCGCCACACTCCGGAAAATGGCCCGGTCATGGAAGCGCGCGCGGCGAACCCGGTCGTGCACCGTGTAAAGGCGGGCGAGACGCTATGGTCGATTGCCCGCGCCTATCAGACGACGGTCGAGGCGATCCAGGCGGGTAACCGCTTTCTCTTCAGCCGGCCCCTGCAAGTCGGCGACACCCTTACGATCCTGCCGGCGCGCTAGCCCCTTCTTGCTTTTTCGTTCCCGTTGTACCTATAGTGTGGGCGGAACATTCCGTGGACGCGGGATTCGCGCGTGTCCACGCAGTCCGGCGCCGATCGTGACTCGCGCCGGGAGCGGCTCTGACGCCGCGGGTTGGCTCGCCCTTGACAAACAGGCGGCATTCCGTTTATAAGCCCGCGACGGCTTTTTGAGCCGTCGAATTCCTCGAAATGGCGAAGAGTCGAAGGGAGAACGTGGATGGCCTACGAAAAAGAAGATCAGGGCGACGAAAACGAGTTCGTGCATTTTGAGGAAGAGGAACTCGGCGGCGACCCGGAAGAAGTAGTCGAAGAAGAGACGGAAGAGGAACTGGTCATCACCGAACGCCCCGGCACGGCGGCCGCGCTCCAGGCTCCTCCCACCACGCCCAAGACTGCCAAGAAAAAGGCGGCCGCCAAGAAGCCGGCGAAACCGGCGAAAAAGGCCAAGAAGAAAGCCAAGGCGGCTCCCAAGAAAGCAGCGAAGAAAAAGCCGGCGAAGAAACCCGCAAAGCGCGGCCGGCGGCGCTGACCAAGTTTCAAGCGCAAACATTGTGTGCCGCAGGCCCGGGGCATTTCCTCCGGGCCTGTCATATTTCTTGCCTCGCTTCGGATGTTCTATTTCGGCGCATAGCCCATAGATTTGCCGCCCTGCAATTCCTCCGTTCCATAGCGGAACAATTTTCTTGCGGCTTCTGCCGCGCGTGAATAGAGTGGCGGCCATGAGAGTGGCCGTCGAGCACGTGCGGCGGATGCGGGGCGGAGCGCAGGCCCATTTGATGCGCTGCGACGATGGGGCCTACTACATCGTCAAATTTCAAAACAATCCGCAACATTTGAGAATTCTGGCGAACGAAATGCTTGCTACACGCCTCGGGGCGAGGCTGGGGCTGGCCGTGCCGCAAGTCGAAGTGGTCGAGGTTCGCCCGGAGCTGATCGCCAACACGCCGGACCTTGCGATTCAACTTGGGCTCGGGCGCACGCCCTGTGCCGCGGGGAAACAGTTCGGATCGCAATTTCCCGGGCATCCCGCGCGGATGGCGGTGCACGACTTTCTGCCCGACGAGCAACTCGCGGGAGTGCGGAACCTGTCGGATTTCCTTGGCGTCCTGGTGCTCGACAAATGGACGTGCAACACGAACGGCCGCCAGGCTATTTTTTTTCGCGAGCCGGATGGGCTAGCGGAAGTTCTTGATTCCGTGGCAACGGTTTCCGCGTCGCCGCGGGCGCCGGAACAAACAGCCGCCAAAAACACGGCGAGTCGATCCACGGGCGATACTGCGAGTTACGCAGCAATGGGTTACTCGGCGATGGGCTACTCAGCGATGATGATCGACTTCGGATTCTGCTTCAACGCCGGCGAGTGGGATTTTCCCGACGCCCCGCTTCGCGGACTCTACGCGCGCCATCGCGTCTACGATCGGGTCGCCGGCATCGAGTCTTTCGATCCCTGGATCGCGCGCCTGGAAAAGCAAATCACCGAGCGCGTTCTCGGCGAAGAGGCCGCGCAAATTCCGCCCGAGTGGTACGCCGGCGATTGGAGCGCGCTCGAGCGGCTCCTCGAGCGTCTTTTCAGCCGGCGGGAGCGCGTGGCCGAGCTAATTCTCTCGGCCCGCGATTCCGGCCGCGAGCCGTTTCCCAACTGGAAGGTGAAATATGCCTGAGGAAGCGCTGCAGTCCTGCGCGTACCACGTGGTGCGATACCAGCCGAATCTCGTCCGCGACGAGTGGGTCAATATCGGCGTCTTGCTCCTGATTCCTCCACACGGGAATGGACAAGCGCCCGGCGCGGGGCGCGTCCGGCAGCGCTGGCTCGAGGAACCCGCCGATCTCGCCCGCCTGCGGCGGCTGCACCCGGCCGTGGACGAGGATCTTCTGCTGCGTCTCCCAGCCGCGTTCGACCAGCAGTTCGCCGGCCGCGAAATGGACGCCGAGGCCATCCTCGAAAAATTCGACGACACGCTCTCGAACGCCGTGCAGCTCGCGCCGCGCAAGGGCCTTCTCTCGCGCGACCCGGACGCCGAGCTCGATCGCCTGTTTCGCGACCAGGTCGAGCCCGTCCGCGAAGCTCGGCGCGGTCCGGCGGAAGTCCGCACGCGCGGCGATGTTCGCGCGCGGGCCGCGGATTTCTTTCGCAGCGCGAAGATTTTGCGGTTCATGCAGCGCGGCGTGCGCGTCGAGGAATACACCGCCCCGGGCGATCCCATGCGCATCGATTTCGCCTACCGCCGCAACGGCACGCGCGGCTTCGTGCACTCGCTCGCCCTTGGCCGCGATCCCGGGCAAGCCAAGCTCCTGGCCTTCACCGCCGGCGCGATCCGCGAACGGGTCCCGCATTCGGAATTCCTGGCCGTCACCGAACGCGAGCCCGCCCGCGGCAACGCCCGCGATCAGTTTGTGTCGGAAATCTTAAGGGAGACCGGCGTGCGCGTCCTGCCGCTCCCCGATCTGCGCAAGTGGGCGGAGGATGTGGCGCCGCTGTTGCGCGCGGAAGGCGCGTGATTCGTGACTCGTGATTCGTGACCCGTTTCTTTCGGTGTGACTCGCACTGCTCTTGCCGAGCGAATCTGTACCGTCAACGCTCGGCTCTTCACGAATTACAAATCACGATTCAGGAATCACAGCACTTCTTCCTTCCACCCCTCGAGCAGCGCCTTCACCTTGCCCACGAACTGGTGCGCGATCGCTCCGTCCACCACGCGGTGATCGTAGGAGAGCGTGAGGTACACCATCGAGCGGATGGCGATGGCGTCTTCGATGACCATGGGACGCTTCTGGATTGCGCCGATTCCGAGGATCGCGACGTTCGGCTGGTTGATGACCGGAAGGCCCATCAGGCCGCCGTAGACGCCGGGATTGGTGATCGAGAACGTACCCTCTTGCACCTCCTCGGGCTTGAGTTTCTTGGCGCGGGCGCGCTCGGCGAGGTCGTTGATACCGCGCGCGATTCCCAGGAAATTCTTTTCCTCGGAGTTCTTCAGGACCGGCACGATCAGGCCCCAGTCGAGCGCCACGGCGATGCCTACGTTGATTTCGCGGTGCAGGACGACCGTCGCGCCGTCCGCCGACGCGTTGACCGTCGGAAAGGCGCGCAGCGCCTCTACGCAGGCACTGACAAAGAAGGGCATGAAGGTCAGCTTGGTCCCGTACTTCGATTCGAACGCCGCTTTCGAACGCTCGCGGATCTTGGCGATTGCGGTCATGTCCGCTTCGTCGATCGAGTAGACGTGCGGCGAGACGCGCTTGGAGGCCACCATGTGCTCGGCAATGCGCTGCCGCATCACGCTCATGGGCTGCGCTTCGTAGTTGCCGAAGTAAATCCGCTCGCGCGGCACGGCGTTTTCAAGCGCGGGGTGCACTTGAGAGCCGCCGCCCGCCGGCGGTGGCGCCGGAGGGGTGGATCGGGCTGCGGCAACGGATGGCGCGGATACTACAGCCGGCGCGGCCGGTTTTGCGGCTCCCGACTCCATGGCGGCCAGAATGTCTTTCTTGCTGACGCGCCCGCCGGCGCCGCTTCCTTCGACTGCAGAGAGATCGACGTTGTGCTCCTTGGCAAGTTTCCGCACGAGCGGCGAACTGCGGACCTTTTGGCCGTTCCCGCCCTCGCGCGGCGCAGCCGGAGCAGAGGCGGCCGCGGGTGCGCTGGCCGCCGACGCGGGCGAAGGTGCAGGCGCGGAAGCAGCAGGAGGAGGAGCAGCCGCGGCCCTGGGCGGCGCAACCTTCTCCGGCGCAGGGGCGGGAGCAGCCGAGGCTGCGGGCGCAGCCTCCCCGGTCCCAGCCGCGTCAATCACCGCAACGACCGTCTGAATCGGCACGGTCTGCCCTTCGGTAACTTTGATTTCCTTGAGCGTACCGGCCGATGGCGCGGGGATCTCCGCGTCGACCTTATCGGTGGAGATTTCAAAGAGCGGCTCGTCGCGCTCGACACGATCGCCCGGTTTCTTGAGCCACCGCGTGATGGTGCCTTCGAAAATGCTTTCGCCCATTTGGGGCATGATGACGTCGACGGACATGGGTTGCTCCTCTTTGCGGTACTTGATTCTATGACTCGAATTCGTTCGACGGCAAGTGTGACGGGTGATTCGTGACTGGTGACTGGTGAAAACCTTGATTCGTGGATCACGAATTACGACTCACGAGTCACGAATCACCGGTCACTAGTCACCAGTCACGCTTTAATACCTCGCCAGTTCCCTTGCCGCCGCCGCAACCTTCGCCGCGCTGGGCCTGAAATATTCCTCGAGGCCCGGCGCGTAGGGCACGGGCGTGTCGAGCGACGTGACGCGGCGAATCGGCGCGTCAAGATCGTCGAAGGCGTTTTCTGTGACGATGGCCGCGATTTCTCCGGCGATGCCACCGGTGCGTGTGTCTTCGTGCACGACGAGCAGCTTGTTCGTTTTGCGCACGGACTGAAGAACAGTTTCCGTGTCGAGCGGCATGAGCGTTCGCAGGTCGATCACCTCGGCCTCGATGCCTTCTTTGGCAAGCTCGCCCGCAGCTTCGAGCGAAGCATGCAGCATGGCGGCGTAGCTCACGATGGTGAGGTCGCGGCCTTCGCGGCGCACTTCCGCCTTTCCAATCGGCACAGTGAAATCGCCCGAAGGAATGTTTTCCTTGATGCGCCGGTAGAGAAACTTGTGTTCGAAGAAGAGCACTGGGTTGTTATCCCGAATTGCTGATTTCAGAAGGCCCTTGGCGTCGCGGGCGGTCGCCGGGCAAACAACCTTCAGCCCCGGCGAATGCACGAAATGCATTTCGGGATTCGCCGAGTGATACGGTCCGCCGTGCACGCCGCCGCCGCACGGCCCGCGCAGCACGATCGGAACGGGCGCGCCCCACAAATAATGGGACTTCGCGGCAAAGTTGGTGATGATCTCAAAGGCGCAGGCGATGAAGTCGATGAATTGCATTTCCGCGATGGGCCGGAGTCCCGTGTAGCTCATCCCGACCGCCGCGCCCACGATGGCCGATTCGCTGATGGGCGTGTCGATCACGCGCTCCCAGCCGTATCGCGCCAGCAGGCCCTCGGACGCCTTGAACGCGCCGCCGTAGACACCCACATCCTCGCCGAGCAACACAACCGATGGGTCGCGGTCCATTTCCTCGAACATGGCCTGGCGGATGGCTTCGAGATAGGTGGTTTCGGCCATCGTCAACGGCCCGCCCTTATGCGCGCCGCCGCGCGCGCGGGCTTCTTCGCGGATTTATTTTTCGGCGCATCGTGTTTTGTGACGATGTGCTTCGCGCCGTTCGGCGAAACGGATTCGAACGGCCACTCGGCCTTCACGATCGAGCGCGGCGGCAGGAGTTCTTCCTTGGGTCTTTCCCACACAGGCTCCACGGTGTGGCAGCCTTCACAGTAAACGCCCTCGGCGGCGAACTCCGGCGGCGGCAGCGGAGAATTTTCGGCGAATTCCACGTCCGCGCGAATTTCGCCCGCGATGCGGCCGTCGATTTCTTTTTTCGTCTTCGTGTCCCAGAGTTTCTTCTCAGTCAGGAGTTTCTCAAATCGCGCGAGCGGATCGCGCTGTTTCCAGGCTTCGAGCATGGCTTTGGGCACGTACTCGGCAGCATCGTGCTGCGCGTGGCCGAGCATGCGCATGGTCTTCGCTTCGATGAGCACGGGGCCGTTGCCCGCGCGGGCGTGGTCGACAGCTGCGCGCGTCGTGCGGACCACGGCAACGACGTCGTTTCCGTCGACGATCTCGCTGCGAATTCCGTACGCCTTGGCGCGGTCCGCGAAATTCGTGAGCGCAGCCTGCTTTTCGATCGGCGTCGAGTAAGCCCACTGATTATTTTCGACGATCAGGACGAACGGCGCCTTTTGCACGGCTGCGAAATTCAGACCTTCGTGGAAAACGCCGGTCGATGTCCCGCCGTCGCCGATCCACGTCATGGTCACGATTTTCTGCCCGAGGTAGTGGCCGGCCATGGCGACGCCTGCCATCACGGGGATCAGATCGCCCAGGACCGAGGTGGGCGAAATCACGTGGCGCACTCTCAGGTCGCCGAAGTGGCTCGTGCCGTCCTTGCCGCGCGTCGGCGAGGTGTAGCGCGCCATGTGCTGCGTCATGACGTCACGCGGCTTGAAGCCGCGCACGAGGAGCGCGCCGATATTGCGGATCATGGGAGCGATCCAGTCGCCGGGAGCGAGCGCGTAGGCCGTGCCCACGGAAATCGCTTCCTGCCCGAGGCTCGGGTACAGGCCGCCGACGATTTTGTTCTGGCGGAACAGGCGCACCATTTGTTCCTCGAGATCGCGGTTGAGCCGCATGTAGTAGTAGAGCTCGAGGTGTTCGTCGCGCGTCAGGGTGAAGGCCATGGCGACTCCCAATATCGCATCCCGCGCGGGGTTGCGCTATGCGGAGATTCCGGCAGGTTGCTCATTTTCATGCGGGGCGACGGCGTCCAGCTCTTCACGGCTGGCCGCGCGCGGGGCAAGGCCGAAGAGGTCTCCGAAGTGCGCGGCGATGCGCGAGGAAACCTTCTGCATTTCGACGCTGCGGCCAAGCAGTCTCTCCAGCGAAGTCGCCCGCTTGCCGGCGATCCCGCACGGCACGATCAGATCGAAATAGCGGAGGTCCGTCGAGACGTTGTAGGCAAATCCGTGCGAAGTGACCCAGCGGCTGATGTGCACGCCGATGGCGCCAAGTTTTTCCTCGTCCTTTACTTCCTCTGCGTCCTCAACTTCCTTTATGTCCATTTGAGCGTTGGCCATGGGGCCGCGCGCCACATCCACCCACACGCCCGCGCGCCCGGGCACGCGCTTCGACGCAACGCCGAAATCGGCTGTCGCGCGAATCATCACTTCCTCAAGGCTGCGCACGTACCACGCCACGTCGCGGCGAATTTCACCGAGATTCACGATCGGGTAGCCGACGAGTTGACCCGGTCCGTGGTAGGTGATGTCGCCGCCGCGGTTTGTCTCATAAAACGAAACGCCCATCTGGCGAAGCAAGCTTTCCGGAGCGCGAAGGTTGGAGATTTTCCCGCTACGACCGAGGGTGATAACGTGGGGATGTTCGCACAGGAGCAGAACGTCGGGGATCTCTCCGGCCTTGCGCGCCGCGACGACGCGTCGCTGCAGCTCCCATGCCGCGCCGTATTCCACAAGACCCAGATCGACAACGAGCAATTCCTTCATGGATGGGAAAACTCTCGACTCTGAACTGTCAACTCTTCGCTTTTTTCGCCGAAACGATCCGCTCGACCTGTCCGAGGTGATTCAGATCGTGCCCGGCCATCATGCCGACGATGTGCTCGATGGTTTCGACGCCGCGCTCGGCGTGCAGGCCATGGTGCTTCCACTGTTCGGGCGTCAACGATTTCAAGAGCGCTAGGTTCGCTTCCCGCGCCGCGCGAAACTGCGCGACCGATTTCCGCGCGTCGCGCCTCTCGTAGTGTCCCGCGGCGGCCCAGGTGTCCTGGTCAAACGGCTGAATCGGCGTTCCTGGAGCGCCCAGAATTTGCCGCATGCGCCAGCCGACAACGATTTCGCAGTCCGCGAGGTGCGCCACGATTTCCGCCGCGGACCATTTCCCGGGCGCCGGCCGCTTGCGGAGCTTCGCGCCGGACGCTCGCCCGATCAACCGGCCCAGTTTATTCGGCGTGGCTGCCTGAATTTTCAGGGGCTTTTCCCCGCCGAGCATTCCTAGCATGCGCTGTGTGTATTCCTGCGGAGTTTCCTGCATACCGGCGCTTCTCCTTCTGTTGCGCGTTCACGTTTCCACCTACACATTAATCGCGAGCCCGCGCACCGAGGCCACCGCGTCGGCCATCGCTTCCCACACCGTCGGATGCGCGTGCACCGTGGACATCAAATCGTCCACAGTGGCCTCGAGCTGCAGCGCGGCGACCGACTCCGAAACGATTTCCGTGGCGAGCGGTCCGATGATGTGCACGCCGAGAAGCTCGCCATATTTTTCGTCGGAGACGACCTTGATGAAGCCCTCGTGATTCCCCAGGATGGTCGCCTTGCTGTTGCCAATAAATGGAAATTTTCCGGTCTTGACGGAGTAGCCTGCTTCGCGCGCGGCGCGCTCGGTCAGGCCGATGGACGCCACCTGCGGCTCGCAGTACGTCGCGTTGGGAATGCGCGTCTTCTGGATCGGCGGCATGTCAGCCTTGCCGGTGATTTTCGCGACGCAGCTGATCCCCTCCATCGACGCGGCGTGCGCTAGCTGCGGCATGCCGGCGACGATGTCGCCGATGGCGTAGAGGCGCGGCTCGTCAGTTTCCATATACGGGCCGGTGTGAACGAACCCGCGCTCGAGCTTTGCCCTAGATTTTTCGAGACCCAGATTTTCCGTGAGCGGCCTGCGCCCGACGGCCATCAGCACGCGCTCGGCGGACACGGTCTGCGTCTTCCCCGTCTTGTCGGTAAAGGAAACCGTCGCGCCCTGCGCGTCTTTTTTCACGGTGTCTACTTTCGCTTCCGTGAAAATCTGGATTCCCTTTTTCTTCAGGGATTTTTCGAGCTCCGCGGAAATTTCTTCGTCTTCGATGGGCGTCACGCGCGGCAGCATTTCGAGCACCGTGACCTGCGTGCCGAACGAATTGAAGACCGAGGCGAATTCGACGCCCACCGCGCCCGCGCCCACAATCACCAGGGTCTTCGGCACGGCTGGCAACTGCAAAATCTCGATGTTGCTGAGGATCGTTTTTCCGTCGATCTCGATTCCCGGAAGCGACCGCGCCGCCGAGCCCGTCCCGAACATGATGTGCGTGGCCTCGACTTCGGTGATTTGCCCGTCCTTTTCGACGGTTACGCGCCCCGGCCCCGCCCAGCGGCCCCAGCCCTGCATCTTGTCTACCTTGTTCTTGCGGAACAGGAACTCAATGCCCTTGGCGTGCTTGTTGACGACGTAGTCCTTGCGCGCCAGCGTCGCCGGCCAGTTGAGCGAAAATTCCTTCACGTCGATGCCGAATTCCTTGGCGCGCTTGAATGTGTCGAAAATGTCCGCATTGTGCAGCAGGACCTTCGTGGGAATGCAGCCGACGTGCAGGCAGGTGCCCCCGAGGTACCCATCCTTCTCAATGCAGAGGGTTTTCAGGCCCCACTGCGAGGCGCGAATCGCGGTGTTGTACCCCCCCGGACCGCTGCCGATAATCGCCAGATCGTATTTGGCCAAGTGTCCTCCGCGGCAGGCTGGAGCGCCACTCACATTCCAAGAATTTTCAGTGCAGGCGCCACCGCAAGCCCGCCCGTTCCTTCGTATTTCGAAAGCTCGCCTATTAGATGAAGTGGGAGTGCAGCCGGCGTCCGCCTTTGCGCGCGGCTTGCCCCGGTCGAATCAGGGCCAGCCCCATCGTACAGAGCTGGCGTGAAATTTCCGCGCACCGATTCTAGCAGCCGCTCACATACCCCGCAACACTCCGGAACGGCGCCTTGACCGTGCTTGGAGCCGTCTGCTAGCGTAAGTGCTTTGCGGTTGCTGGCGCGCAGCGTCAACTCGCACTCGCCCGTTAGTCGCCGATTCACAACATCATGGATACCATTCACATTACGATGCCGGATGGCGCTGTCCGGGAAGTGCCGCTTGGCACGACGGCGGCCGAGATTGCGCAGCAGATCTCGCCGCGCCTGGCGAAGGAAGCCCTTGTGGCGCGGATCGCGCCCAGCCACCCGGTCGGCGCGGCTCCTCAAGCTGCTGGTACGCCGGCGGCCGCGTCTCCAGATGCGGCACCCGAAGCGAAGCTCTCCTCCTCCAACGGCGAAGGCTTTCTGGTTGATCTGCGCGCGCCGATCGATCAGGACGTGAAGCTGTCTATCCTCACGCCGAAAGATCCCGAAGCGATTCAGGTGCTGCGCCACTCGGCGGCGCACCTGCTCGCCGCGGCGGTGCTGGAACTTTTCCCGAACGTTAAACTAGGCATCGGCCCGCCCATAGACACCGGATTTTTCTACGATTTCGTGCGGGACGAGCCGTTCACGCCCGAGGACCTCGAGCGCATCGAAAAAAAGATGCGCGAGCTGGCGGCCCAGGACATTCCCAACGAACGCAAAATGCTGCCGAAGCCGGAGGCGCTCGAGCTCTACCGGAAGTGGGACCAGGGCTTCAAGTGCGAGCTGGTTGAAGAGCGCGCCATCGAGCCGATGGTCTCGTTCTACACCACCGGAAAATTCATCGATTTCTGCCGCGGGCCGCACATTCCTTCGACCGGACGCATTCGCGCTTTCAAATTGATGAGCGTGGCGGGCGCCTACTGGAAGGGCCAGGAAGGCAACCCGCAGATGCAGCGCATCTACGGCGCTTGCTTCTACACGCAACAGGAGCTGGACGAATATCTTCACCGGCTCGAGGAAGCCAAGCGCCGCGACCATCGCCGCCTCGGGCCGGAGCTGGATCTTTTTTCCGTGCAGGAAGAGGCCGGGCCGGGGCTTATTTTCTGGCATCCCAAGGGCGGCCTGGTGCGCAAGCTGATGGAAGACTGGCTGCGCGACGAACTGCTGCGGCGCGGCTACGACCTCGTCTACACGCCACACATCATGCGGCTCGAGCTGTGGAAGACGAGCGGCCACGCCGATTTCTATCGCGAAAATATGTTCGGCCCGGTTGAGGTGGAAAAAGACGACTACCAGCTGAAGCCCATGAATTGCCCGGGCCACATTTTGATTTACAAGTCGCGCCTGCGCAGCTACCGCGAGCTTCCTGTGCGCCTCGCCGAGTTGGGCACCGTGTATCGCTACGAGCGCTCGGGCGTGCTGCACGGCCTGCTGCGCGTGCGCGGATTCACGCAGGACGACGCGCACATTTTCTGCATGCCCGAGCAAATCGAATCCGAAATCGAGGCGTGCATCGATTTCGCGTTTGCGGTGATGAAGACGTTCGGATTCAGCCAGTACGTCGTCGAGCTTTCGGACTGGGACGCAAAGCATCCGGAAAATTACCCCGGTTCGGCCGAAGACTGGGCCCGCTCGACGGGCGCGCTTGATAGGACGCTGACCAGGCTGGGAATCCCGTTCAAACGCATGGAAGGCGAAGGGGCGTTTTACGGGCCGAAGATCGACTTCAAGCTGATCGATGCCATCGGCCGCCCCTGGCAGCTCACCACCGTGCAATTCGATTTCAATTTGCCGGGGCGGTTCGGGCTCGAATACGTTGGCGAAGACGGCGCGCGCCACCAGCCGCTGATGGTGCATCGCGCGCTGTGGGGCTCGGTGGAGCGATTCTTCGGCATCCTGATCGAGCATTACGCCGGGGCGTTTCCGGTGTGGCTCGCGCCGGTGCAGGCGGAAGTGCTGCCGGTCAGCGAGAAATTCTCCGTGTACGCGACGAACGTCACCGCGGAACTCCGCGCTGCGGGCTTCCGCGTCCATCTCGACGACCGCAACGAGAAGCTGCAGGCGAAAATTCGCGACGCGCAGATGCAAAAAATTCCCTACATGCTGATCGTTGGCGGCAAGGAAGCCGAAGCAGGAACCGTGTCGGTCCGCCAGCAGAGCAAAGGCGATTTGGGTCCGCGGCCGATTGCGGATTTTATTGCCGACCTCTGCAATCAAGTCGATTCCCGCGCGATCTAGACCCCGGCCGGTTGCTGTAGCCCGCGTCTTTAGACGCGGGGTTTCCTGGAGCGACAAAGAATCCTCGTCCCTAAAGAGGGCACGCGAAAACAGCGCGTCAGAGCCGATTATGTCGCGGCCGTTGTATACGCGCGCCGCAGCGCCAGTCCGGATGCCACAAGCCCGGCGACCAGAACCGCCGCGATCAATACCAGCGCCGTCGTAGACACTCCCGCCTTCGAGAGAAACACCCACCACTTGTCGAAACCGCGGCCGATGGGTGCCGCTGCCGACCTCGCGTAGTGCGCGAGCAAGTGGATCTGCATGGCGATGGGCGAGAAACTCATGCGGTAGTTGTACTGCGCGTCGTAGTAGGCGCCGACAACGTCTGCTTCGAGGAAGCTTGTCGCAGAGCCGATGGCCTGCACGAAAAACCCACCGGCGAATACCGCGATCGCTAGCAAGCGCGTCTTGCGCGACGCCGCATCGAGCGCCGGACCGACACCCAGCCCAAGCAAGACGAGGGTGGGCACGACGTAACGAGGCCCGTAGCAATAACCGCCCTCCCACTGCGTGTAAGTCGAAAAAAACAACAAGTAGACGACCGGCGTAACTGCCGCGACCACCGCTAACCCCCAATCGCGCCGCCAGAGTCGCGGCAGGCCGAGCATGGCCAGCAGAATCGGCGGCGAAAAAAGAAAAATCGATTTTCCGGGCGAGACGAGAAATCCACGCAGGCCCGTGGCCAGCGGCGTCTCAAACGTGTTGAGCGCCTTGCCGCCTTCCGCAGCGGCAGGGTAACCGAAATCCCAAAAACTTCCGTGCAGGTATGCGTCCCGCCACAAGAGCAGTGCGGCGCTCACCCCAACAGCTACTGCCAGCGCGATCGCGGGCCTCCATCCCTTTTTTCGCTTGCCAACGAAAAGCGCGACCAGAAAAACGGGCACCGCAATGACGTGCGTCGGCCTGACCCAGACGGCGGCGCCGAGGAACACTCCCGCGCTCAGTCCGCGGAGGATCGAAATGTTCGCAGTCTGCGGCGTCGAAAAAAGCACCGCTGCAGCGGCTAGAAGGAGCGCGGCGGCGAGAGGTTCGGAGTAGAGCCAGCCGGAATAGGCAGCCAGCGGAGTCGCAAACGCCAGAATCCCTGCCGCGAGCAGCGAAATTTTCGGCGCGATTCCAAGCTCGAGAAAAATGTAGAGCGAAAGCGCAGCAGCAAGGGCTGAAAAGAACGCGCTCTCCCCGGTCAGAAAGAAGTCGCTGAAGGCGTCGCGCAAGGCGCGCGGCACTCCCGGCAAATGCCTCCCCGCAAATTGTCCAGCGACGTACCACGGCAGAAGCGCGAACGCCTGACCCGGCGGATACGGCGACTGGGGCCGCCCGAAGCGGTCGAACGTACCATAAAACTGGTTGGCCTCGACGGCCTGCGGGATCGCGGTGGCGCCGCGTTTCGCTAGACTCTCCACTTGAAATGCAGCCGAGACTTCGTCGATCGTCCGGACGCGCCCGCTCGAAAACAGAAAGTAAGCAAAGTTTAGGAACAGAAAGAAGGGAATCACAAGCGCCGCGCGGCTCCGGCCGCCGCTCGAACCTGCTGCGCTGGAACTTATAGGTGAAGATGCGGTCGTGGACATGTCGCGAGAGGTCGCCAAGCGATTACAGCACATGCCGCAGGGCGACAAGCGGCGAGTTCGCGCCCCAGTTCTTACCCTGCAACCCAAGCCAGCAGAAATTCGACGGCCATGCCCCCTGCCTGAAACCAGCCACGCAACGAGGGTTTAGAGATATGGAAAACCCGTGTCTCTCTTCATCGACGATCTTTGACTTCTCGGGCCATCTATGTAAGAAATCGTGCCGCCGTTTAGGATATCGATATGAACGCAAATTCAGCCCAACCCGTGCCCCAATTGGACGCCCGTAATCGCAACCGCGTCCTCAAGATTCTCGAAAGCAACTGGCAGGCCGAAATGCGGGGATATCACACGTACGAAACGATGGCCGAGCGCGAGACCGACCCAGCGCGGCGTGCGGCGTTCCGCACGTTGGCCGATGCCGAGGATCGCCATGCCCAACTGTGGGCAGAGCGCATTCGCGCGCTCGGCGGCCCGGAACCGGTCTACGAGGGTCCCAATACGGGTGAAGCGGACACGGTTGCGAACCGCGCCGGCGGCGTCGAACTGACGCTGCGGCGGCTGGAACTCGACGAAAGCCGCGACATCGCGAAGTACGCGAAGCAGATCAAGGACCTTGGCGACGAACCCAGCATTCGCATCCTCGAGCAGGTGATCGAGGACGAACGCGAACATTACCAGACGCTGAGCGGACTCATCCGCAATCGCCGCCCACTTCCGCTCGCCTCTCCGGAACAGGCCAGGCAGGCGCTCGACGAGCTTCTGGCCGCCAGAGAGCAAGAACATCCAAAAGCCGCCGGGTGGGTCGGTGACGCAATCTACGGGATCAACGACGGTCTCGGAGCGATCTTCGGAATCGTTTCCGGAATCTCCGGTGCAACGCTCGGGAACAGCAAATTCGTGATCATCGCGGGGACGGTCGGCATGCTCGCCAGCGCCTTATCCATGGGGTCCGGCGCGTACCTCGCGGCCAAAAGCGAACGTGAGATCTACGATGCGGAGTTTTCCCGCGAGCGCGGAGCGGTGGAGAACAATGAATCCGAAGCGAGGGAAGTTCTTTCCCTGAGCTATCAAATTCGAGGACTGAGCCCGGACCAGGCCGACCAGTTCGTCGAAAATTTGGCCAAAGACAAAACCCAATTCGTGCGCACGCTGGCCCAGGAAAGATTGAACATGACGGAAGATGGCCTCCGGAAGCCCCTGACCTCGGCGGTTTCCGGGGCGCTTTCAACGGCGATCGGCGCGACGATTCCCATCCTTCCATTTTTCTTTCTGAGCGGCTATCCGGCGGTCATCGTGGCCGCCGTTGTGTCGCTTGCGGCGCATTTCGCCGTGGGCGCGGCCAAATCGCTCATTACCATCCGCTCGTGGTGGAGCAGCGGATTGGAAATGACGCTGGTCGGCGCCGTGGAAGGCGTCATCACATATCTTCTTGGAATCGCTATCGGGAGAATCACAGGAACGGGAATATGATCCATCCGGCGGAAGGGTTGGCGACTTAATTATTTCCTACGAATTATAAAAGCTTGACTCCCGCGCACGAAATGCGGTATTTCGTGTGCATAAAGGGTTGGCTTCATACTAATCGTGCCAAGCTGGCCCCAAGCGATACACGTTCATAATGAGTGGGTGTATCTGAACGATTTTTCTGCCTCCTCATAAGAAATGAGGCCGTAATGAACCGCCCTTCTACCCGGCAGGGAACGCCTGTTCCTGCGCCGCCTTCGATGCCGTTCCCATTGCGTCCGGCGACTCCCGTACAAACGCAGCCTGAGTTCGGAAGCTGGTGGGATCGCTTGATGGTGCAGCTGATTTTCGCTGTCGCCTGCATTGCGGCGGGATATCACTTCCATCCGTTCGGACTGTCGAGTCTTGAAGCGGCTGGCGTCGGGCTGGCGTTTGCCATTGCCGTTTTCTTATTCGAGATACGGCTGCAACGCGCCAGCATGCGCCGGCTGATCGGAGCCGCGATCGGATCGATCCTGGGCATTCTGGGCGCTTACTTGATGGGCTTGGTCCTGGCTCGCACTTCGATTCCGGAGGGTTCGCGGTCCTTCATGGATGTGGCGCTGCTCCTCGTGATGACGTACATCGGTCTCGTGGTCGGGGCGAACAAGGGCGACATGCTGAACCTGCAGGCGCTCGGGGGCCTCTTTGGCAGCGAACGCAGCACGCGGCGAATGCCCAAGGTGCTGGACACGAGCGTCATTATCGACGGGCGGATCGCCGACATTTGCGAAGCGCATTTTCTGGACGGCGTCATGCTGATCCCGCAATTTGTCCTGCGCGAATTGCAGTTCGTCGCCGATTCAGCCGATTCGCTAAAACGACAGCGCGGGCGGCGTGGCCTCGAGGTGCTGCAGCGCATCCAGAAAATGCCGCATCTAGAGGTCGAAATCGCGGACGACGATTTTCCGAACATCGCGGACGTGGATCTGAAACTCATCGAGCTGGCCAAGCGCTACGATGGAAAAATCCTCACGAACGACTACAATCTGAATAAAGTTGCGTCGCTGCAGGGGATTGAAATCCTGAACGTCAACCAGCTGGCCAACGCGCTGAAGCCCGTGGTCTTGCCCGGCGAGACGATGCGCGTCTTCATCCTTCGCGAGGGCAAGGAGTACAACCAGGGCGTGGCCTATCTCGATGACGGCACGATGGTCGTGGTGGACGGCGCGCGCCGCATGATCAACAAGACGATCGACATCACGGTGACTTCGGTCCACCAAACCACCGCCGGCAAAATGATTTTCGGCCGCCTCGACGAACGGAACGATTTGCAGACCCCGCGCCCGACCCAGCCTCACGCCGTCAACGAGCTGCCGCGGCCCGCAGAAAACGCCGCCCGGCCCAACGCACCGCTGCCCGGCAGCGAACGCATGCCGCGCCCGGCGGTTCCCGATTCCACGGACGAACCGGAGTAAGGTCGCCGCAAATTCAAGCGGCGCAGGCTGAATCCTGCGCTATGCTTGCCTCGCGATTCCCGCTGCGCTAACCTCGCGGTATTAAAATTGCCAATTGTGACGCAACGGGAAAGGACGGCTGCATCTTGGCTTCTTCTCAAAAGCTTTCTGATCGGCGCGCGTTTTTGAGTTTTCTCGTGGCGAGCCCAGTCCTTGCCTATGCGGGACTCAATTCGCACTGGATTGATGAAGTGCTGGCCGCGCCGCCTCAGCAGCAAAACGAAGTCGTCATCAAGTCGGTCAAGGAAGCGTTGAATGTTTTTGACTTTGACGCGGCGGCGCGCGTGAAACTCACCACGGCGCACTACACGTTCATCACCGACGGGTCATTCAACAACGAAACGCTGCATGCCAATCGCGAAGGCTTTCAGAAATACGAAATCCGCCTGCGGCGCCTGACTGGAATCATGCAGGTGGATCAATCGGTCAAAATCTTCGGCAAGACGTGGGAATCGCCGATTTTCTTTTGCCCCGTTGGCCGGATGAACGCCTACTACCCGGACGGCGCGGTGGTGGTGGCTCAAGCCGCGCAAGCGACGCGCACGCTGCAGATTCTGGCGGGTTCGGCGGCGATTCTCGTCGATCCGCAGGGAATCGAAAGAGTAGTCGCGGCGCGCGGAGAGCCTGTCTGGTTCGCGGGACTCGGCAGCAGCCTGGACGGACCGACTCTCAGGCGCATCGAGTCGACCGGCTGCCCTGTGCTGGTGTGGACGGTGGACGACGGCGGCGCGAACACGATCGGCGCGAAGTCGGTGCAGCGCGCGGGCGTGCGTGACCTGGATCGTGAGGCCGATGACCGTTGCGTCGGTTGCCACTCGAATCTTCCCAAGGTCACGCGCATCACGGCCGGTACGCCGATGGATATTCTCGGCGCGGTCGGTTCGTTGCAAGGCGAGACCAGCGTGAAACTCAACTGGGACGACGTGAAGCGCGTCCGTAACATGACAAAAATGAAGATCGTTCTCAAGGGAATCGTCGCTGGGGAGGATGCAGCGCTCGCTGTGAAGAACGGAGTCGACGGCGTGATCGTTTCCAATCACGGCGGCCACGAAGACGCGAGCGGACGCGGCACGATTGAATGCCTGCCGGAAGTTTTGTCGGGCGCTAGCGGAAAGATCCCAGTGCTCATCGACAGCGGATTCCGGGGCGGCGCGGACGTTTTCAAGGCGCTAGCGCTAGGCGCCACGGCGGTGGGAATTGGACGCCCGCATATTTGGGGGCTGGCTTCGTTTGGGCAGGAAGGTGTGGAGACGGTGGTCGCGATTTTGCGGCGCGAGCTGCAGGCGATCATGGCGCAGACCGGCGCTGCGTCGATCGCGCAGATTCGGCGCGATTCGCTCGTACCGCGCGCGTAGCACAGCGACTCTTCGCCGTGTGGGTTTTGCAATTTCATATAGCGCGGGGTCTCAGATCGGGCTACAAAACCGCACAGCGAAGAGTCGCTGTGCTACTCAAATCGCCCGCCATTGCGGGCTCGAAGACCGGGAATTGACGGATGAGGGAGTAGAAGAGCATGAGCCACAGCGAGCGCAAAGATGTGATCTTGCCGCGGAGGGGATTTATTCAGAAAGCGGCGGCGGGCCTTGGCGCTGCTGCGCTCGGCGGCATCGCTGCGAACGAGACTCTGGCTGCGAAACTTGACCGCCACTGGGATCTTTCCGCCGACGTGGTCGTGGTCGGCGCGGGGGCGGCGGGGCTTCCTGCTTCGATTGCCGCCGCGGAAGCGGGCGCTTCGGTGATCGTGATCGAGCAGAATTACGATATTGGGGGACACGGGATTGAGAGCGGAGGCAACATCGCGCTCGGCGGCGGCACCAGCCTACAGAAAAAATACGGCATCACCGATTCGCCGGACATGATGTTCGAGGACCTGGTGAGCTGGCGCGATTACCGGTTCAGCGACCGCGAAATCGTGCGCGCGTTTTGCGATGAAAGCGTGGCGACCTTTGATTTTCTCGTCGCGCACGGCGTTCAGTTTCCGGACAAGTCTCCCGGCGGCGCGGACGGCGGCCCTCAAGACGTGAAGCGCGCGCAAACCGTGGTCTGGACCGGAGAAGTGAGCGCCTACTCGCCGACGGGAGGAAACGGCACGGCGCTCATGCGCCCGCTCGAGGCCAGCGCGAAAAAGCTCGGCGTGAAAATTCTCTTGCAGCACAGCATGACCGGCGTCATTCGCGAAGAACAATTCTCCGGGCGAGTATTGGGAATCACCGCGACGCACGAAGGCAAGACCCTGAACATCCAGGCAAGAAGGGGAGTGGTGCTGAGCACCGGCGGCCACACCAGCAACGTGAATTTCCGGAGGATGTTCGACCCGCGCCTCACCGAGGAATATCAAGTGGTGGGAGAGCCGTATTCGCGGCAAACCGGCGACGGCGAAGTCGCCGCGATGAAAGTCGGAGCGTCGCTTTGGGGGGCGGCGTGCCAGACCGTCGAGACGCAGGCGCGTTCGCACATTTTTGAAAAGCCATACGTGATTGGAAATCAATACGGCTACCCGCAGGGCGGAGGGAGGCGGAATGAAAATGTGAAGGACAGTCCGGTGAAGGGCCTCGCGCGGGCGATCGGTTTGCAGGTGGCGGACTATCAGAATCTCATTCAGGTGAATCAGTTCGGCCGGCGGTTCGTGAATGAATTTGCAACGGCTTTCGACTGGTGGAATCCGTGCCTCGAGCAGAGCCGCGGAGTCGCGGAGGGCGGCGGGCCGATCTGGGCCATCTTCGATGCCGACGCCGTGAAACGCGAGAACTGGACGGTTGCGCCGCCGTTCGTCGATCCCGACGGCTGGTTTTTCAGCGCCAGCACGTTGAAGGAACTCGCCACCAAAATTGTCAGCAAATATCAGAAGGAGCCGATGCCGGGCGCGGCGATCGAGGAAACGGTGGCGCGTTACAACGCGTTCGTCGACCGCGGCAAGGATGAAGATTTCGGAAAGCCCGTGCCGATGCACAAAATCAAGACTCCCCCGTTTTATGCGGCGTGGTCGACGCCGTGCATTCACGATTGCCTGTCCGGACTGCGCATTACGGCGAAGGCGCAGGTCGTGGATCTATCGGGGCAGGTGATTCCGGGGCTTTACTGCGCGGGGGAATCCTCGGGCGGATTCAACCAGCACGGGCTCGCGAAGTCTCTGACGTTCGGCCGCATCGCGGGTCGTGAAGCGGCGAAATCCATCGCCCATGCATAGTTGCCGAAGCATTTCGTCGTCTCTGTGGTCCTCCGTGCCCTCTGTGTCAAGAGCCTTTTCTTGGGCTTCCAAAGGCTTTAACACAGAGGGCACAGAGGGCCGCAGAGAAAACGGAAGTGAGATTCCGACTACATTATTGCTGCCAGTTTACTTTTAGCTCCGGGACGGCGGCGCCGTCTTTTCGCGGATCGGACGCGCCGTAATTCACGCCGGCCGCGTAGTCGCGCATCACCGCCTGGCCGCCGCCGAAGAAGTGCGAATAGCCGTTGTGGATCGTAAGTTTGTGGCCCTTGGCTTCGAGTTCCGCTTTCACGTTTCCCGGAATACGATTTTCGAGCTGCACGTCGCAACCGTCAAACGTGAGCTTCGTGAATCGCGCCGTTTCCAGCGCCGCCTGAATGTTCTGCCCGAAATCCGCGACGTGCGAGACGAACTGCGCGTGCGCTTGCGCCTGATTCCATCCGCCCATGATCCCGAACGCGATCCGTACCTGATCTTTTTCCATGAACCCGGGAATGATCGTGTGTAGCGGGCGCTTGCGCCCCGCAATGGCGTTGGGCGATGACGGGTCGAGGCTGAAGAGCGCTCCGCGATCGTGCAGGACGAAGCCCGTTCCATCCGCAACGAGCCCCGAACCGAACTCGGCGTAGTTGGATTCGATGAACGAGACCATGTTGCCATCGCGGTCCACGACGCTGAGGTAGGTCGTGTCCCCGGCGTTGGGAACCGGCGTGCCCGGTCCAACGTCGCACTTCGCATGGTCCATGTCGATCAATTTCGCGCGATCGGCCGCGTATTCTTTGGAAAGCATGCCGGTGACGGGAATCTTCACCGATCGCGGATCGGCCACGTAGCGGAGCACGTCGGCATACGCCAGTTTTTTCGCCTCGATTTGGACGTGGAGAGCGCGGGTCGAATTCAACCCGAAAGAGTGGAGGTCGAAGTGCTCCATGATATTCAACATTTCGAGCGCGCCGATGCCCTGCAGGTTTGGCGGCATTTCGTAGACGGTCCAGCCGCGATAGGTGGTCGAGATCGGCTCGGCCCATTCGCTCGAGTAATCGGAAAAATCCTGCGCGCTGAGAGCGCCGCCGTGCCGCGCCGAAAGAGCGAGGATGCGCTTGGTGATTTCCCCTTTATAAAATGCGTCGCGCCCGCCCTGCGCGATCTGCCGGAGCGACCAGGCGAGATCGGGATTGCGCATCACTTCGCCGACGCGAGGCGCTCGGTCCGAAATCAGAAACGTCTTCGCGGCATTCTCGTTGTCGCGGAGAAGATCGACGCTCGACGCAAAATGCTGCGCGATCCATTCGGTGACGGGATAGCCGTCCTGGGCAATTTGAATCGCCGGGGCCAGCACCTCGTTAAGTTTCTTTTTGCCGAAGCGGTCGAGCAGCTTCTGCCATCCGTCGACCGCGCCCGGAACGGTGACAGGCTCGATCCCGTGCACCGGCATTTCGCGCAGTCCCATCTTGTGAAGCCGCTCGATCGACTGCGCGGCGGGCGCCCAGCCGCTTGCGTTCAAGCCGTAATATTTTCCGCTCTTCGCGTCGTAGACGATCGCGAACAGATCGCCGCCGATGCCGTTCCACATCGGCGCCACCACGGTCATGACGGCGTGCGCCGCGATCGCCGCGTCCACCGCGTTGCCGCCGCGCGCGAGAATCGCCGCGCCCGCCTGCGACGCCAGCGGAGATTCCGAGGCGACAATCCCCGTCTCGGAAATGACCATCGAGCGGCCCTGATTCCGGTCTTGCGCCATCGCGTTCTCCCGAGTCATGACCGCGGCAAGCATCGCCGCAAGAAGGAACAAGATGAATCGTTGATTTTTATCCATCGGAAAATGGCGTCTCGAAAAGCCGCAAGTTGAAGCGGGTTCTGGCAGCGCAGCCACTCTTGGCTGTGCGGTTTTGTAGGCTTCCAAAGTGAGTGCGGCCTAGCTACGATTGCAAAACCCGCACAGGCAGCCCCTCGCAAGGGCTCGGGATAAAGAGTGCCTGTGCCACTAAACCCATTCCACTACTGCGGCACAACCATGGCCAGGAGTCTCTTGGGTCCTTCGCCGGTCTTGATCGTCGCGACCGCTTGCCGCGTTTTCGTGTCGATGATCGTGGCGTCGTTGCTCGCGCAATTGCTGACCGTCACGTACTTGCCGTCAGGAGAAAAGCCGATCCAGTTCGGGCATTCGCCGGTGGAGATTTCCTTGGAAAGTTTTGTCGTGGCGATGTCGTACACGTAGACGCCACTGTCGGAAAGGCTGGTCACCCAAAGCTCCTTCTCGTTCGGCGAGAGCGCAAGGCCATGAGTCTCCGTGTGCGGCTCGAGGGCGCAGTCCGCGGGCGGAGCGGCCGGCAGATCCACTTTCGCGATTTCCTTCTTGTCCGGAATATTGATGACCTCGAAACCGTGATAGTCGGAGAGCGCGACGTACAAGGTTTTTTCGTCCTTGGTCACCGCGTATGGCCGCGGGATTCCGCCAACGGGGATCTTGTCCGTGTATTCCATCTTGTTCAGGTCGATGCGGTCGATCTCATGATCGCCCATCGAGGAAACCCAGAGCACGTCGTTGCGGCCGGTGTTGTAGCTGTTGTGCGGGGCGTTTACAGGCAGCACCTTCACGATTTTCCCCAGGCGCGTATCGATGATGTCGACTCCGCCCACGTCGCGTATCGGCACGGCAACGTAATGCCCGTCGGGCGTCGCGGCGCACTGATTGGGTCTCCCGGTCAGCGCTATCGTCGCGGTGACTTCATTGGTGGCGGTGTCGATCACCTTCAGTGTCTTCTCCGATTCGATCGTGGTGAAGAGTTTCTGCCCGTCCGCCTCGGCGCACACGCCGTGCACGCGCTTGCCGACCTTGATCGTTCCGACAGACTTAAGCGTGCCGAGATCGATCATCGTAATATCATCGCCTAGGCTGTTCGTGACGTACGCTTTCGTGGTGCCCATTTTCGCGGGCGCCACTTTGCTCAGTCCGAACGCCGTCACCGCCAGAACAGCAATCACCAGCCATCGTTTGCGTGCGGGCATCGACTCTCTCCTGTCACCGTGAATGAATGTTGCGAGTGAGGGGATTATACTGCCAGTGGGCGCGGCGTTCCTAGCGGTCTGTGGCCGCGCCCGACACCTTGGTTTCAATGACCACTGTCGACCGAGTGCACGGCCGTCGTAGCCCGCGTCCTTAGACGCGGGGCTGTTCATTTGTTCGGTGCGGAAAATCCTCGCCTCTAAAGAGGCGAGCTACAATTTGACGGCAAGCTCGAACTCGCATCACGGGGCGGGGTGCTGCATGGAAATTCTCGACTGGGATAAACGCTACAGGCTGGGCGAACATGCGACCTCGGATTTTGAGGCAGGGCCGACTCCGCTTGTGACGAAGACCGCCTCTGGGCTGCGGCCGGGTAAGGCGCTCGATCTGGCTTGCGGCGCCGGGCGAAATGCGCTCTGGCTGGCCGAGCACGGTTGGGACATCACGGCCGTCGACGGCGCGCCGTTCGCAATCGAGATTCTGCAGGCACGCGCCCGGGAACATGGCTTGAAAATCGAGGCGGTCGTCGCCGATCTTGAAAAGGACGAGTTCGAGATCGAACCATCCCACTGGGACCTCGTCGCGAAGTGTTACTACCTGCAGCGAAACTTGTTCGAGGCAGCTAAGGGCGGCGTCGCGCCCGGCGGAGTTCTGATTTCCATTGTTCACATGAACGAACCGGGAGAAGCGGACGGACCGTTCCGGCTGCGTCCGGGCCAACTCGCACAATACTTTGCGGGCTGGGAGATTCTTCATCTTCGCGAAGGCAAGGCCGACGACCCGGCTCACCGGCGTGCCGTCGCCGAAATCGTCGCGCGCAAGCCCGTCAGTTCCTAGCGGCTGTTCCCGAATGGCGCTCGTACGGCAGGCGCCGGCGCTCCGCGCCAGAAAAGAGGGGTCGAGGCAAAGCCCAGGACAAGCGACATCAAACACACGCCGATCGATTCCCGGAGTTCGGGCTTGGCCGACATGAGCAGCACGATGCCCAGGACGAGAGCCATTCTGCAGCTCAATGAAAATGTCAAGGCGGGATCCTGCAATCTTCGAATCAGTTCAGAGCCGTTCGGCTCTTCCGAGCCGGATATGCGCCGGATCAAGCGCATCCGGCGGCCGCTCACCGCGCCGAGCGGCGCCATCAAGAAGAGCGCAACCATCGCAATTTTCAGCCAGGATTGCGGCCACGCGGACGTCTGCACCGCGAGATACACGCCGGTCAGGAGCATGAGGGATGCGGACGCGGCGAAGAAGATCGACACGCCGGGCGCGAGATCGAGGGAGGCACGAGCTTCCCGAGCGGATGCGGCGCGACGCAAATGGTAAAGCACCAGAACTTCGAGACTGAGCGCTGCGAAGATTCCGAGCGCCGAGGCGACGTGCAAGAACAGCACTCCCGAAAAAAATGTCATGTATTCCCCCCTCTTTCCTCCGACGAAAATCCGAGATTTAATTGCTGATCCCCACGACCTTCTGAATAAACAAATGGTTTTCGGCGGTCTTGATCATGAACGCGGCCACGTCGGCGCGCGAGATGGTGAAACCAAAACCGGGAAGATGCCCTTCCCGCACGCGAAACCTGCCGCGGCGCGGACGGTCCGTCAGTCTCGGCGGGCGCACCAGCGTCCAATCGAGGCCGCTTTTCTGAAAGAACGACTCCATCTCCGACGCATCCGCGACCATATTCGGAAAGAAAAGCCGGCCGACGAGATTCGTTGGAGGAATGATCGAGTCCGTGAACAGGAATGCCGTAGAGACGATTACGGCGCGCCGGATTCCAACTTTCCGCATCGCGTCCGACAGCGCAACGCCGAAGCGGTGAAGCAAGGTCGCGTCCGCCTTCGCAATCGGCACTCGAGGGCCGAAACCGGACAGGATCGCGTCCTGGTCTTCAAGGGCGCGCTCCAGCTCCGCGCTGCTCAGGGGATCTCCTTGAATCACGCCAAAGCGGGCGGCAACCGAGTTGAGCCTTTCCGGCGCCCGGACGAATGCCGTCACCTCATGACCGCGCTCCGCCGCCTGCCGCACAATTTCCTGTCCGATGCCACCTGTCGCTCCGAGCACAATCAGTTTCATCGCCCTTGTTCCTCCCAATCCCTCACTAAAGGAAGACCGGACAGGGCCGCTGTTTGTGACGCGAGAAGCAGCACAGCCACTCTTGGCTGTGTGGTTTTGAGGGCTGCCGACACGGACTACGCAACGCAATTACGATTGCACAACCGACACAGCCAAGAGTGGTTGTGCCACCTAAACCAATGCTCAGTTTCACCGGCAGGTGGTGAGTGGATTGTTATGTGTGGACCTTACGAATCAAATCGGCGCGGCGGGCAAATTCGGCAAGCGCGCGAGTTTTTGCGGGTTGGTCACGATATAAATCCCCTGGATACGGCCGCCGCGAACTTCAATCGTGATAGCGGAGAACGGCTTCCCACTGACATAACCAACGAAGCCGGGCTCTCCATTGATCTTCGCCAGGCGCCCCGTAGCTTCTTTGGGGACATTGCTTGCCATTCTTTGCAGGATCGTTCGGGCCACTGTATCAGCTCCATGGACCTCATTTGGCAGCGCAACGGCCTTCCCACCTCCATCGGTATGAAGTACAACGTCGCCAGCAAGCAAATCGACGAGCCCCTGGAGATCGCCCGAGCGGGTGGCTTTGAGAAATCGCGCGAGCAAATCACTGTGTTCCCGGGCGGGAGCGTCGAATCGCCTGCGCAGGTCGCCCACATGCTGGCGTGCGCGCCGCAAGATTTGGCGGCAATTGGCTTCGGTTTGACCCAGGACTTTGGCGATTTCGGTGTACTCGTACTCAAACACTTCCCGCAGAAGAAAGACGGCGCGTTCCATCGGAGTCAAACGCTCGAGGAGAAAGAGAAACGCCATGGACAGCGATTCGTCCACTTTTACGATTCCGAGCGGATCGCTCGCCAGATCGGTGACCAGCGGCTCGGGGAGCCACTCGCCCACGTATTCCTCGCGCTGCACGCGTGCCGACTGCAGCTGATTGATGCACAGCCGCGTAATGATGGTGACTAAGTACGCCCGCGGGGACCGAATTTCTTCATTCGCGGCTTGCTGCCAGCGGATGAAGGTTTCCTGGAGCATGTCTTCGGCGTCGGCCACGCTGCCCAGCATTCGATAAGCGATCGAAAAAAGGAGTCCGCGATGACGGTCGAAAACGGCCAGTCGATCGGCATCCTCTCCGGCCTGTGGGATTGTCTCTTCCGGGGTGTGACCTTTGTCTTTGCTTTCCATGGCCTTTCCGATTGGATGCGCATTTTGAACGAGCGGATCCGGTTTCGGACCCATTCTCTAAGACCGGGCAAGATGCGGTTTTGTGACACGCGGTCGGCGATGCTGCTTAATTCCAAACGCGCACAGCCGGCCCCTCGCCGGGGCCAGGAATAAAGAGCGAAGGTGCAACCAAAACTAGTCGATCTGGTGGACTTCCATGGTCTGGTCGATCGTGA
>Ga0210410_10000945_pt1 | contig 28358 bp, 17 predicted proteins | sample IncBWC4MmetaG_FD_161058 | JGI IMG/M metagenome (GOLD analysis project Ga0210410, IMG submission 161058) | Forest soil microbial communities from Barre Woods Harvard Forest LTER site, Petersham, Massachusetts, United States - Inc-BW-C-4-M | ecosystem: Environmental > Terrestrial > Soil >... | reverse complement strand
AACGACTCGCGGGCCGGGTAATAGAGACTCCAGGCCACGGCCCAGGGCGCGGCGCTTTTCAATTTTTTCTTTTTCCTGATTGGGTGCACCGCGCTCCGCCAGGTTTTCCGCCGCTGTCGTCGTCATCAATTTCCCCTTTGAACTCCAATCGAATTGTCATTCCGAACAGGGCCAAAAATAGCCCTCACCACAACCCATGCCCTTCTTTCTCGCACAACGATTCCCCGCGCGCCAGAAATTCGCGAAACGACCGCCGCTCCGCCCACGGACCCATCCCCAACCCGTCCTTGCCCACCAACTTCACCCAATCGTTATCCGCGCCATCTCCCGTCATCTTCTTGCTCTCAGTTTCCAGCAAATACAGCAACGAAACTTTTTTCCCATCCGCGTCGTCGCCGCTCAACTCTTTCTTCACGCGCAGGCAATCCACTGCGTGCGGCCACTGAATACTCAATGCCACAAATTTCGCCAGCACTTTGTCCTTCGGTAAATCGTCGCTCGGAATCACGCCTTGCAACCGCAAGCTCTGCCGCAGCGTGCTGTAAAAGCGGAACACATTCACATATCTCTTGATCTGTCGCGGATTCCCATCCACCAGCCGCGCCACCTCTTCCACCATTTTTGCCATCACCGGATCGTGCTCCGTCAACGCTTGCTCGTAAAGCCGGTTCCCCGCTTCCTCCGCTGCCCATCGCTCCTCCACCGGAGCCTGCGCCACCACCTCCACGCCTTTTTTCGCCGCTTCGTTCGCGCTCTTCGCCGGCCCCAGCGTATCCAGATAGCTCTGCACTTTTTTTTCTTCCTCGGCCCCATGTGGCGGACGCGGGGTCAGCACTCGCATAATCCCCGGGCCCATACCCATCGCCAGAGCTGGCTCATTCGGATCGGGCGCGTCCCAAGCAATCTGCATCTCGTATTTCGCAGCCACGCCCGTCAGCGAATTCACATATCGCTGCCGCCCCATCGCCGTCGGCGGCGGAATCATAATCGGCAACTGCACAATCTTTTCCATGAACCGCCAGCCCACCGGCACCGACCGGTCCACCAATCCCATGGTCTCCGCCTTCTCAATGACATCTTTATTTGCCACTTCGAGCGCCGCCGCCACCATTCCCGGCTCCATCCCCAAAACAAAAATGCAATTGGGATAATCTCCGCACAAAAAAAGATTGATCGCTTCCACCACCTCCGCCACCTTATAAGGAGCGCAGCGATCCAGATCGTCCACAAACACCACCAGCGGATTTTCTTTAGGATTCTCCGGTGTCCCCGCCGCCGGAGTCGCCAGCCGCAACACTTCGCGAATGTCCGACTCCACCAGATGCAGATAACCCATCTTCCCTTCGTAATCGGGCTCTCGAATTAATTCCCGCACCGTGCCCGCCGCTTTCTCTCCCAGCTTTTCCCATCCCCGCCAAATCAATCCGAACAAGCCCGCCAGAACCGAAGCTCCCTGCATTACGTGTCGCATGGACAGAACCGGAATCGCCGCTGCAACCCATATCATCACTGCACAAACCACCAACACCACCAACGCCAGCGGCAGCAACTGTCGCGCGATCTCCTCATAAACTTTTCGCCGCACTTCATTCGCGTTCACCCGCCGCGCATGCAACCGCGCCCAAAATAATTCGCGTTCCTTCGTCTCCATCCGCGCCGTGATCTGGCTGATGATGCAGTGCGCCATCCCGGCCCACACTTGTTCGCTGGTCTGGTATTTCCATGCATTGAACCAGACGGTTGTTCGCGCTTCTACTCCGTAAGCTGCGCCGTCTTTGCTCGGCTTCGGCTCCAGCCGTGCAGGTGCGACGCTACGTTTAAGTTCGCGCAGCAATTCGCGGAGACTCAGTTGCGGCGGCTGGCCCTGCTGCATCGTCCCGCTGCGATTCTTTTCGCTCAAATCCGCATCGCCATCGAGCAGATGCTGCACCCGCTTCATCAACGTAGTCTTCCCCGCTCCCCACGGCGCTTTAATGCCAATGGTCAGCGGAGGCTTCGTCTCCCGATGCGTAATCAACTTCGCAATCGTCCGCGCGTACGCCTCATATCCCAGCCGGTCAATCTCACTCCACAAATCCGACTCCACACTCGGCGCAGGAGAAGCCTCCGCCCCCGGCGCATCCGCCAGGTTGTAACCGGGAAACCCCAGATCGGGCAGCTTCAAAGGTCCCAACGGCTCCGAAAATGTAGCGACAGGAGAATCTTGTGTAGCGACGGTCGCAACCGTCGGATCCGGCGATGACTCGCGCGCCTGGTCCCTCTCTCTCTCCAATAAAATCGGCGTGAACCCCCGCTCCGCACGGTCCTCCGGCCGAATCCTGTCGGGCCGTATTCCTTTCTCCTGCAACGCGCGCAGCGTCGTTGATCTCCGCAGCGACAGAACACCCAGTAGCAAATCCGAAGTCCAGATTTCTTTCGAACCCCGTCGATCCGCGATCTCCACCGCCGCCTGCAGCGCGTGCTGCGCATTCACCGAACGCGGTGGCAGCTTCGTCAGCGGCGCAATCGTATAGTCCTCCGGAATCTCCGCTCTAAATGTTTCCCGCACAATGTCGCGAAAAAGTTTTTCGCTTACGCCAGCGTCCTCGAAGAATTCCGTCCACGCCGGTATCAGTCCCGCCACCAAGTGATAAGTGTGTACTTGCTTCTTCCCGATCACCCGCCGCACTGCGTCCGCGCGGGCCAGCGCAAACCGGCACGCCCCGCTCATCCTCTCCCACACGGACGAATCATTCGCGGCCGTCCCGGCGCCGTCCTCGGGCGAATCGTCCCCATGCGCCGCCGTCGGCACACCCGCGATCCGAACCTGCTCTGCCCGCTCAGGAGCCAGCAACCCGGCAAGCTCCTTGCAACTTCCGAGCATCTCATCAAGAGGCAGAACGTCAAGCAGAATGGGACCGCCCGCACCGCGGCCAATCATTCCGGTTAGCAAACCCTCGTTGTCGAATGCCGGTGCCCCAGTCCACGACGGAAGAATCGAGAACCCAGTATCTAGAAAGATCTGTAGGGCCGGCGTAGTAGCGACTAGCCCCTCTGCACTGAAATATTGGTCCGCTTTTTCGTCGTACGCTACAAACGTGAGCTTAGCTCCCGCCGCCGCACGCCCGCCGCCCAACCTCACCCCGTTTCCATGATCCGTATAAGTAAGCAGGGCGAACGGGGTCCGCGCAGTGACCTGAAGGACGCGGTAGCTCGTCGGTCCACCGCGGCGACCAATCTTAAGAAGGTTCGCCTGTGCGGCTCCAAAAGAGGGAGCCACCGCAACGCCGGGCGCAAGAACTGTCGCGTGGCTTATAAGGCGCCCATCCGCCCACAGTGTCCCCACTGCCGCCACTCGCGGATCGTCATCAGGTATCGGTTTGTTCACTACGTCAGGCATGTGACCTTCAAAACGCCCCGTTGCATGCGTGCGCCGATTCTTCTTTCGCAATCACCGTCTTGATACATCGATGACAATCAATTTACATACATCGACAATCATCAATATACTAAGCCGACTTATCCATCTCTCCCTCGTGCTCCTCTGCATTCTCAGTGGCCTCAGTGGTTAAGCCTTGCTCTGACAGCTGAGAGCTGAGAGCTGGCGCCTGCCGATCAATGATCTCCTTGGCCAGGCGAATATAACTCTCGGCACCCTTCGAGCGCGGATCGTAGAGCAAGGCCGGCTTGCCGTGACTCGGCGCTTCCGCCAGCCGAATGTTCCGCGGCACGGTCGTGGTGCAGAGCTTCTCTCCGAAATATTTCTTCAGCTCGCCCATGACTTGCTGCGCGAGGTTAGTCCGATCATCGAACATGGTGAGCACCACGCCTTCAATCTCCAGGCTGGGATTCAGGCTGGCACGGATGCGCTCGATGGTGTCGAGGAGTTCGCTGATGCCTTCGAGGGCGAAATACTCCCCCTGCATCGGGATCAGGACCGTGTCGGCGGCGACCAGGGCGTTCAGGGTTAGCAGGTCGAGTGCAGGAGGGCAATCGAGAACAATGTACTGGAAGCGATCGCGAACCGCGGCCAGGGCGTCGCGCATCCGGAATTCGCGGCCCTCGCTGTCAACGAGTTCGATGTTGGCCCCGATCAAATTCTTGTGGGCGGGAATCAGCCAGAGCTGTTCGAGTTCGGTCGTCTGCAGAGCTTCCTCGGCCGAGGCTGCGCCCATCAGCAGGTGATAGGAACTGATGCGGTCCGGATCTTTAATCAATCCCAGCCCGCTGCTCGTGTTCGATTGCGGGTCGCAGTCGACGAGGAGGGTATTGACCTCGGCAGCAGCGAACGACGCGGCTAGGTTAATGGCAGTCGTAGTCTTACCCACGCCGCCCTTCTGATTGGCAACCGCGATAATGCGTCCCATAGAGTTGTGAGGAGATCGAGAGCTTCCGGCAGCATAATGCGGATCATCGATTCAAAGCAATGACGAAAGCTTGTGGAAGCAAAGAATATGTGTGCAAAACGAGGAAGTGTTCGGCCGGAACATTGTTTCTTCTTGAGCTCGCAGTGGTCATCGGCTCGATATCGGGAGATGAATGTTCCGGCGGGAATAGTCGTTGAATGTAGTGCGAAGGAGATCTGGTTCGTGGGGTTCCGCGCGCTCAATGGGTCTCACTCCCATGGTGGCAAAAGACTTGGACCGCAGAGTGCACAGAGAGCATCAACTGAGCCAATACCGAAATTTGCGATCATTCCAGAGTGTTCCGGCCGGAACATGAATCCGTTGGTTCACAGCAATCTTCCCACTTAACCTACCTATCGTAGGAAACGTATTTCTCGGACCACAGCTGAGGCGCGCTGAGAGAATCAAGTGAGTCACCACCGAAATCTACAATCATGTTCCGGCCGGAACACTGTGGAAAAAGACGGATGCCGAGCCGCGAACTCCGATCCTGGATCCGTTGGTTCACAGCAATCTTCCCACTTAGCATACCCTATCGTAGGAAGCGTAATTCTCGGACCGCATTTGGCGAATCGTTCGCAAGGTATCCGTCCCACTTCTACGATCTAGTTACTCCTTAGGTTCACGTGAGATTGCGGTCTCTACGTCTGCGCTGTGACAAGAATTCGCGAATCGGATAACGGTATCGGGATAGGAGTCGACCAGGAAAGCACCGGGAGCGCTGCTTTGGCCTCCGCCAGCTGGCTTGAGCCGATCAGAAGCGCCAGGAGTCCTCCCGGAGCAAGAAGGTCCGAGGCAATCGGGAGAATTTTGTCAAAGCGCTCAACGGCGCGGAGGGTCACGAGGTCGAAGGAGTATTGGGGCAGAGTCTCTGCGCGGGCGTTCTTTATATTTACATCGGTCAATCTAAGCGCGCGGGCGACTTCGCCGAGAAAGGCCGCCTTCTTGTGGTTGGATTCGATGAGCGTCAGGGAAATTTGCGGAGCCCAGAGCTTGATGGGGATTCCGGGAAATCCTGCGCCAGAGCCAATGTCTGCGGTGCGGGGAGAGTCAAGAGCTGTTACCGCAGACGGCACAGAGGACACGGAGGAAAGACGGGGGAAAAGAACGCGGGCGGCGAAGAGGCTCTCGCCGAAGTGACGGGTGACGATTTGCTCGGGATCGCGGACGGCGGTGAGGTTGATGCGCGAGTTCCAGCGGAGGAGTAGATTGATATACGTCGATATATGTTGATGAAGAACGTCGTTGGTCGTTGGTCGTTGGCCGTTGGCCACGGTCTCCAAGAAAGGTTCGAGCAGTTCGGCGATACGCGCGGCGTCCATCGGGAATGGACGATTGTAGAACAGAGTGTGCTGGATCTACTTTTTGCCAGCTACTGCGGACAGGCATTTGCCGTAGAGTTCAAGGAGTTGGCTCGCGTAGTCTTCGGGTTTGGAGGCGGCGCCGGTGCCGGTGAAGCCTACGCCGGAGGACGTGGTGCGGCCGTAGCCGGTGGTCATGGCCACGAATTTCATAAGGTCCAGTGCGATATCTTCGTTACGGCGCGCGGCGCCGGTGCCGGTGGCGGCTGCTTCTTCCATGAGTCCTTCTCCTGATCCGGAAATATAAGGTAAAGCCTCGTCGTCCTCGTCGTGCTGTTGGCGGATGTGGTACAGACACATCATGCGGAGGACTCCGAGTGCGATCATAGCAAAAAGCGGAGAAATGATGCGCCGGAACACTGGGCCGCTCGGGGGGACGTGCGAATCCGCCCCCACTCGGTCCCGTGTCCTGGGAGCGCACGAATTCTTGTGCGCTTGCGTACCGCATTTCAAATGGACGCCTACAGCCTCGACCCTATCGCCCGGCCGCGATGGATCATACAATCTAGATAGGTTGTTGAATTGTGTCTAAAAACAACGCTGCTCTGACCGGCACCCCGTGAGCTTCTCGACGTAGCGGGCGTGAATCCGAGGAGTTGGCAGAAGGATGCACCATGCGCAACAGGCTCGTGATTGGTTCGACGATTTTCGCTGTAACCGTAATGGCTCTGGTTCTTATGGCTTTCTCTCACCCGGCGGCCGCGCAGTTTGGCGTCGGCGTTTCGGTGAGCTTTGGCCCTCCACCACTTCCGGTGTATGAACAACCTCTCTGCCCTGGTGAGGGTTTTCTCTGGACGCCTGGGTACTGGGCCTATGACGATGACGATGGCTATTACTGGGTGCCGGGCACTTGGGTGGAAGCGCCCGAAGTCGGATTTCTCTGGACCCCGGGATATTGGGGATGGGGCGAAGGAGCATTCCTTTTTCATGAAGGATACTGGGGTCCGCACATTGGCTTCTATGGCGGCATCAACTACGGATTCGGCTACGGCGGAGAAGGTTACGAGGGGGGACGATGGGAAGGCAATCACTTCGCCTATAACACCTACGTGAACCGCGTGGACACAACGATCATTCACAACACGTACAACACGACTGTGAATAACGTGACCATCAATCACGTGAGCTACAACGGCGGGGATGGCGGCGTGAATCGGCGACCGTCACCGCAGGAGCAGCAGTATTCGAGTGAGCGGCATGTGGCGCCGGTATCGGCGCAGCAGCAGCATGTGCAGCAGGCGCGCAGCAACCCGCAGTTGAGAGCGACGGCGAATCAGGGTAAGCCGCCGATCGCGGCGACGGCACGTCCGGCTGATTTCAAGACGGCGGTTCCGGCGCGGCAAGCGGGTGGGCAGTATAAGGCTCCGCCGCCGAATACGGCGCGGGGAGGAAATGCGGGACGTCCGGCGAATGCGAATGAAAATCGTCCGGCTCCGGCCAATGAGAATCGTCCTCCGAGCGCGAACGAGTCACGTCCGAACACCTATAACCATGCGACCGAGGTGCAGCCACACACGTTTACGCCGCCCAACTCGGGCAATGCTGCTGCCGACAAGAAATATCAGCAGGAGCAGGAGAAGCTGGCGGCGAAGCAGGCACAGGATCACCAGAAGCTACAGCAACAGCAGGAAAAACAACATCAGCAAGCGGCAGCCAAAAATTACAACGATCAGCAGAAGCAGCAGATGGAACAGCGGCATGCGCAGCAGACGCAGCAGATGGAGCAAAAGCACGCCGCCCAACAGCAGCAAATGCAGCAAAGGCAGGCACCGCGCCCTCCGGCACCGAGGCAGGAGAACCGGCCTCCGGGAAGGAATTAAGGCCCGCCGCAATTCGTTGAATCGGGACTGGGTCCGCGCAGGTCAGCGCGCGGATTTCAGTCCCATTTTTTCTGCCAGATGGCGGGTGCGCCGGCCGTAAATCGTTCCGTGGACGAAAAGGGTGGGCCCGAGGATCGAGTAGAACCATCCAGCCCACTCGGGGTCGCGGTAGGCTATCGCGAATGAAATGAGACCCACGGCGGCGAGGACTGCGTTTTCCTGTATCTCCACCCGGGTCAGAAATATCTCCAGCGAATTGAGTTCGAGCTCGCGGCGAAGTTTGTAGGCGCGGTGATACATGAGCAACAACAGAGTGAAGACGGCCGCGAAGCCTGCGCCATAAATGCGCATCAGGACGGAGCCTTCGTGCCAGTCCAGATCGCCCTGCGTAGTGCCGGTGATCTGTCCGATGACCAGCGTAAAGACGAACTTCAGGGGGTACACATAGAAGAGAACGAGAAACAGGAGGACGAGGTTCAGGAAAACCGTGTAGGGATCTTCGAGGCCGTAGCGGCGGGAAAAGCGGTAGTGCGCGCGCCAGATCATGATGAGTTGCGCAAAGCAGACAGCGAAGGGAAAGAATCCGCGCATGTCGGCCATAAGTTCGGCATACGTGTGGGGGACCTCGAGGGATACGACGAGGAGTGTGATGGCGAAGCCGAAGACGACATCGCAGAACGCTTCAAGACGGGTGATTTCGCCGCCGCGCCAGCGGAAATATTCTTCCGGCAGCAGGCCGCGGCGATGCTCGGAGGGAAATTCATTGTGATGGGATTTCGAGTGCGTCATGGGCTAGGATTTTCGGTGGTCGGGCGGGGATTGGCAATGGAAAAGTGGCGCCAAAAACTTTCAACAGAGGATCACGGAGAAGATCCTGAATCCCTGAAGATTATCTTGCAGGTTACTAAAGGGAGTCGCTGAGGCGCATAAAACTTGGCTGAACCCACTATTCTGTTATACTGATTCAGACGCTTTGTACGGTTTGCTCGTCACGCGGTGGTCCCGTTGGACCAGATTCATCTCCGCCTATCCTGCCCGCCGTTAATTTCAAAGCCAATTTAAAAAAAAGTGAGCGGCAGTCCGAGCCACACGTGTATTCGTGTGCCGTGAGAAGGCCTCTCCAGAAAGTAACAACTTCGAATGAACACATTTTCCGAGCTTCCCTTGTCTTCTGCATTGCAGCAGAGGCTGGCGGCGGCTGATTTTATTACTCCAACCCCGGTACAAGTGGGGGCGATTCCGCCCGCGCTCGACGGGAAAGATGTACTGGCCACGGCGCAGACCGGAACCGGCAAGACGCTGGCGTTCCTGATTCCGCTGATTGAGCGGCTGCGGAACGAGCCGGCCAGGCAGGTAAGCGCGCTGGTGCTGCTGCCTACGCGCGAGCTGGCCCAACAGGCCAATGAAGAATATGACAAGCTGCGCGGCCAGTTGCCGGCGGCGGCGCTGGTAATCGGCGGCGTGGCTGAAGGCGGCCAGATGAAAGCCCTGCGCAATGCCCAGGTAATTTTCGCGACTCCGGGGCGGCTCGAGGATTTTCTCGACCGCAAGATCGCGGAGCTGCGTCACGTGAAGTTGCTGGTGCTCGACGAAGCCGACCGCATGCTCGACATGGGATTTCTGCCTTCGATCCAGCGCATTCTTTCGTGCCTGCCGCGCTCGCGCCAGACTTTGTGTTTCTCGGCAACGTTGGCGCAATCGGTGGCCGGGCTGGTGCAGCAGTATATGCGCAATCCAGTGCGGGTGGCGCTGGGCTCGGTACTGAAGCCGGCGGAGAGCGTCGAGTTGAAAGCCTATGAAGTGCGTCCGGGCGGCAAGCTCGAAGTGCTGCGGCAACTGCTTTATGCCGAAAAGGGCCAAACGCTGGTCTTTACCCGCACTAAACGCGGCACCCAGCGGCTGGTAAAAGACCTGGTGCAGGATGGATTCAATGCGGCGATGATTCACGGCGACCGCACCCAAGCGCAACGCAACGCTTCGCTCAGCGGATTCCAGGAAGGGCGTTATCAAGTGCTGGTCGCAACCGACATTGCGTCACGCGGTCTGCATTGTGACGACGTGGCGCACGTGATCAATTACGATCTGCCGAAAGTGGCGGAGGACTTTATCCATCGCGTGGGCCGGACGGGACGGGCTGGAGCGCAGGGACGGGCTACATCAATTGTTGCGGGCGCGGAAGTGATTGAGCTGCGGAACATTGAGCGCACGCTGAAGCTGAAGATCGACCGCCTGGAAATCAACGCGGGCTCGGAGCAGCCCAGGCGTGCCGTGCAGAATACGCTCGCATCGCGGACCCTGACGGCCCTGCCGGGCGAAGTGTTTGTGTAGATTGATTAGAGCGGGCTTGGCCGTTGGCTCGGCCCGCATGTTTTGATGTAGCAACAAATGGCTGTTTAGCTACGCGCTTCGCGGCTAAGGCCCGCCTATTTGTTTGCTTGCAAGTCACTCCTCCTGTTTGTGTCACTCCTTCGATGTTATCTTTTGAGTGATCCGGTGCGCTGACGGCGCGCCTGACGAATCCTAATGGACGTTCTTAAAGAACTGTTCGAGCGGCGCTTTCATTCTGCTCCCACGCTGGTGCGGCCATTGCAGGGTGAACTGGGCGGGTCGGGGCGGAAGATCGTCCGGCTCGCGAGCGAGAAAAGTTCTGCGATCGGCATTCTGTACGGTATGCGCGAGGAGAATGCGGCGTTTCTGGAATTTTCCCGGCATTTTCGCCAGCATGGGCTGCCCGTGCCTGAAATCTATGGCGAGGATTTAGATCGCGGAGCCTATCTCGAAGAGGATTTCGGCGACACCACTCTGTTTGACTTTTTGTCGAAGCACCGCGACGGCTCGAAGGTCGCGCCGGAGGTGGTTGAAGTCTATCGAAAAGTGATCGCAATTCTGCCGCGCTTTCAAATCGAGGCGGGGCGCGACCTGAATTACAAGTTCTGCTATCCGCGCGACCGCTTTGACCGCCAATCGATTGCGTGGGACCTGAACTATTTCAAATATTATTTTCTGAGGCTGGCCGGCATTGGGTTTAACGAGCAAGCGCTGGAAGACGATTTCGACCGGCTGACGGAATTTTTGCTGAGCGCGCCCCGCGATTATTTTCTGTATCGCGATTTTCAGTCGCGCAACATCATGCTACGCGACGGGCAGCCGTTCTTTCTCGACTACCAGGGCGGACGCAAGGGTGCGCTGCAATACGACGTGGCGTCACTGCTGTATGACGCGAAGGCCGATCTTCCGCCCCAGTTGCGCCAGCAATTGCTCGATCATTATCTCAATGCGCTGGCTGGGTATGCGGCAGCGGGGGATAAACAAGTTGGGCGCGACGACTTCCTGCGGCATTACTACGCCTACGTCTACATACGCATCATGCAGGCGCTGGGCGCGTATGGATTTCGCGGATTTTACGAGCGGCGCGCGCATTTTTTGCAAAGTGTTCCATATGCCCTGAAAAATTTGCGCTGGCTGTTGCATAACGTTACGCTGCCGATCGCGCTGCCCACGCTGCTGGGGGCGTTCCACAGCATGTTGGGGTCGGAGAAGCTGCAAGGGCTGGCATCGGAAGCCGACAATCTTGTGGTGCGGATTTTTAGTTTTTCCTTTCATCGCGGCCTGCCGCAGGACGAGAGCGGAAACGGCGGCGGATTTATTTTCGATGGGCGCAGCCTGCCGAATCCCGGACGTGAGGAACGCTTTAAGGTTCTAACCGGAAAAGACGCGCCGGTCATCGACTATCTCAATCAGCAGGAATCGGTTCATCAATTTCTGGCCAGCGTGATGTCGTTAGTGGACGCCAGCGTGAGCAGCTATCAGCGGCGCGGCTTCAAGAATCTGATGGTGTCGTTTGGCTGCACAGGCGGGCAGCACCGATCGGTTTATCTAGCGGAGCAGGTGGCGAAACGGCTGCGCGGAAGAAATGGACTGGAAGTGATTGTGAAGCATCGCGAGGTGGAGCGCATGGAAGCGGAATCGCTTGCCGCGGGAATCCTCGGGGCGGGGACCACCGCGAGATGAAGATGAAGGCGATGATTCTGGCCGCCGGGCTGGGCACGCGGCTGCGTCCGCTGACCGATGATCGTCCGAAGGCGCTGGTGGAAGTTGCCGGGCGCTCGCTGCTGGAGATTGCCCTCCGGCGGCTGAGCGAGTTTGGCGTACGCGATGTGATCGTGAACGTGCATCACTTCGGCGAGATGGTTGTCGCGTATCTGGAAAAGAACAGCCGCTTCGGCATGCGCATCCAGATTTCCCGCGAAGACGTTTTGCTCGACACTGGCGGCGGCTTGAAAAAGGCGGCCTGGTTTTTTCAGAAAAACGCGGATGAGCCGTTCTTTCTGCACAACGTCGATGTGATCAGCACAATCGATCTGGGCGCGATGGTGAAGTTTCATCGCGAGCGCAATGCGCTGGCAACGGTGGCGGTGCAGGAGCGAGAGACTTCGCGGTATCTGCTGTTCGACGAACGGAATCAACTTTGCGGCCGGCGAGCGGGACGCGATGGACTCCCGGAGATGGTTCGGCCTTCGCGTGAGACGCGGGCATTGGCCTTTTCGGGCGTGCACGTAATTTCTCCAAGGCTGCTTTCCATGATGGCTGAGGCCGGCGCCTTCTCGATCATCTCTTCGTATTTACGGCTGGCGGGCGAGGGAGAAAAGATTCTCGCCTTTCGCGCGGATGAGTATTATTGGCGCGATCTGGGCACGACCGAGAGTGTGGCGGAGGCGGGCCGGGATGTGGACCGGGGCCGGGTTCAAGTTTGAAAATGGACGCAGCCTTCTGGTGGCGTCGGCGAGAGCTGCGATTCCCCCAGCACACGGCGGATTCGTTCCCGAATGTCAAATCTCTAATGAGTCTTTTCTGGGTTACTGAAGTTTCCTCAAAACCCCACAAATCTCTGTTTCTAAATGGCTTAGCTGGATATCCTATCCTGTAGTCCCCCAAGCACGCTGTTCGTCATATGACTGCTGCCACCAGCTTAGCTACCAGTCTGCCTGATCATTCCCGTTCGTGGAGAACCCTGCCTGTCTTGGCCAAGTTGTTTATCAGCCTCATGGTGATTGCCGGAACGGCCACGCTGATTTATGGCGGCGTTCACCAGACCAGCAAGAATATTGCGGAGTTCATCTGCTACCTCGGGATCGCGATTCTGGCCTCGCGGCTGAAGGTGAATTTGCCGGGGATCACCGGGACGCTCTCGGTGAATTTTCTTTTCATATTGATCGGCGTGCTGGAACTCAGCTTGACCGAGACCCTGATTCTGGGCGCGATTTCGATGCTGGCGCAGTGCATGTATCCGGAACGTCCGAAGGCGATTCAGGTGACGTTCAACATATGCGCCGGGACCTGTTCTACGGCGCTGGCTTATTCCGTCTATCACGGACACTGGGCGAATTTGCTGGTGGACAATCGCCCGATCTTGCTGGCAGGCGCGGCATGCGTGTATTTCTTCGCCAACGCCGGCTCGATTGCGACGGTGATCTCTCTGACCGAACGGCGGCCACTAACGCGCATTCTCGTCGACTGCTATTTCTGGTCGTTCCCGTACTACCTTGTTGGCGCGGCGATTGCCGGCGGCGTGGCCTGGCTGAATCATAAGTTCAATTGGGAGACTTCTCTGCTGCTGGTCCCGGCCGTGTATTTGATTTACCGGTCGTACCGTCTATACCTGGGCAAGCTGGAGGATGAGAAACGGCATGTGGAGGAGATGGCGAACCTGCACCTGCGGACGATCGAAGCACTGGCGCTGGCCATTGAGGCCAAGGACCATACGACGCATGAACATTTGCAGCGGGTACGCGTGTATGCCATTGAAGTGGCAAAAGAGTTGGGACTGAGCGGCCCGGAACTGGAGGCGCTCCACGCGGCGGCGATTCTCCACGACATTGGAAAGCTGGCGGTGCCGGAGCACATCATTTCGAAGCCGGGGAGGCTGACGCCGGAAGAATTCGAAAAGATGAAGATTCACACGCTGGTGGGCGCGGAAATTTTGGAACGGGTGAGATTTCCGTATCCGGTAGTGCCGATTGTGCGGGCGCATCACGAAAAGTGGGATGGCACGGGATATCCCATGGGCTTGAAGGGTGCCGAGATTCCGATTGGGGCGCGAATTCTTACTGCGGTCGATTTTCTCGACGCGCTTGCTTCCGATCGCCAGTACCGGCGCGCCTTGCCGCTCGCTGAAGTGATGCAGAAAATCGTCGCGGAGTCGGGAAAAGCGTTCGATCCGAAGGTGGTCGATGTCTTGCAGAAGCGCTACAAGACTCTGGAAAAAATGGCGATCGCGAAAACGGCCGCGGACGAGATGGAGGCGCCGCTCTCGACATCGATCAAGATTGAGCGCGGACTGGAGCCGGCAGCGGGATTTGAAAACCAGACGGTGCGCGATTCAGCGGGCGGCGAGGCGAATTTCCTGTACTCGATCGCGGCGGCGCGGCAGGAGGCCCAATCGCTGTTCGAGTTGAGCCAGGATCTTGGTGCTTCGCTCAGCCTGGGCGAAACCCTGTCGGTATTTTCGGTGAAGCTGAAGCCGATGGTACCTTATGACGCCATCGCGATTTACATCAAGCGCGACGAAGAGCTGGTGCCGGAATATGTGAATGGAGACAATTACCGGCTGTTTTCCTCGCTGCGGATTCCGATTGGGCAGGGATTGTCAGGGTGGGTGGCGCAGAATCGTAAACCGATTGTGAATGGCAATCCGTCGGTCGAGCCCGGATATTTGAACGATCCCGCAAAGTTCAGCTCGCTGCGCTCGGCATTGGCACTGCCGCTGGAGGGCGTGGCCGGCGTGACTGGCGTGCTGGCGCTGTATCGCAGTGAGCGCGACGCGTTTACCTCAGATAATCTGCGCATCCTGATGGCGGTGAGCAGCAAGATGGCGCTGTCGATTGAGAACGCATTGCGCTATCAGCAGGCGGAAAGCTCCGCCACTACCGACTATCTGACGGGACTGCCGAATGCTCGCTCGCTGTTCCTGCAACTTGATCGCGAGCTGGCGCGGTGCAAGCGCGACAACACTACGCTAACCGTCATGGTGTCGGACATGGACGGCTTCAAGCAGGTGAATGACCGCTTTGGACATCTGGAGGGAAACCGCGTGCTGCGGCTGTTCGCGCAGGCCCTGAAAGATATTTGCCGCGAGTACGACTATGTCGCGCGCATGGGCGGAGATGAATTTGTGGTGGTGGCTCCGGGGCTGGCGATGGATGCGTCGAGCAAGCGGGCGGAACAAATGCGCGCGCTGGCCAAGCAGGCTGGAAGCGAAGTTTGCGGCGAAGAAATCTTATCGCTCAGCGTGGGGCGCGCAGTGTACCCCGAGGACGGGGAAGATGCGGAGCAGTTGTTGGCTGAAGCCGACCGGCGCATGTATCTGGAAAAGCAGAAAGAGCTTGCCTACAAGGAAAAGCGTGTGCATCCGCGCCTGAAGTGCAGGGTGACGATCGAGATGAAGTCAGACGCGGAGGCAACGCCGGTCTTCGCCAATCTGACGGACATCAGCCTCGGCGGATGCTACATCGAGACCAGCAACATTCTGACGCCGGGAAGTCAGATCAAGCTGGGCTTCTCGATGGATGATAAGACTCTGGCCGCCGATGGCGTCGTGGCCAGACTGGATCCGGGAGCCGGAATCGCGATTCATTTTCGCGAAATGAATCGGGAGGGACGCCAACGTATGTTTAAGATCCTGGAGTTCGTGCAGAAAACAACTGCGTTTCACAACAACCGTTACATGGAAAATCTCAGCAACCGCTAAGGGATCCGCTCCTAACCCTCAAGGGCATTATTGGTCGTGGCGCGGGTCAGCCCTATTTTCCGGCATAAGCAGCTCGGGTGAGTGCAAGCGATTCGGTTTCCGGCTTTTCGACAATTTCCTGTACCACTTCGCTGATCTTGAATTGTCCCACCAGCCTCTGCAGTTGAGTGGCAAGCGCGGCCAAATCGTTGGCGGCCTTTAGCGACTCTTGAGCGCTCGAGGAGGTACCTTGCGCTGCCTGCGCAACGGCTTCAATGTTGGCCGAAATTTCTCCTGATAGCTTGGCCGCATCGGCCACGTTGCCGGTCATCTTGTTGGTGGTAACGCTTTGTTGTTCGACGGCGGCGGCGATGGTGCCGGAGATTTCGTTGATCTCGTTGATCACCCCGGTGATGCTTCCGATGGCTTCCATTGCGCCTTGTGTGTCGACCTGGATGCCTTTGATTTTGCGGCTGATATCTTCGGTGGCTTTGGCGGTTTGCTTGGCCAGCTCTTTCACTTCATTGGCCACCACGGCGAAACCTTTTCCCGCCTCCCCGGCGCGGGCAGCTTCAATGGTGGCATTGAGAGCCAGCAGGTTGGTTTGCTGGGCGATGGAAGTAATCACCTTGATGACTTCGCCAATCTCGGTACTGGACTGCCCCAGTTTGGTGACCGACTCGTTGGCCGAACGCACGCTCTGCACGGCATTGGAGGCAATACTGGCGGCCTGATGCGCGTTGCCCGCGATACTCTGAATGGTCGTAGTCATTTCCCCGGCGCCGATGGAAACACTTTGCAGGTTGTGGCTGACGCGCTGCGTGGCCTGAGAAACGGCGGCGCCCTGCGCCGAAGTCCGCGCGGAGTTGGCGGTGATCTGCTGGCTGGTGACGGAAAGCTCGTCGCTGGCGCTGGCCACATGCCCCGTGGTTTCGGCGATGGATTGCATCAGGCTCTGGAGGCTGGCCTTCATGGCATTGAGAGCGATAGCGGCCCTGCCGATTTCGTCGTGCGTGGTGACCTCGATGTCGGAAGAGGTCAGATTCTTGGCCGCAACCTCCTCGATGACTTCCACCATGGTCGCGACGCTTGAACGGATGGAGCCGATGATCAAACCTGCAGTGACGATGCCGATGAACAGGCCGAAGAGCACCAGGCCGACGGACCAGCGATTGCTCTGACTCTGGGCGTGGCGCTCAACTGCCAGTGTCTCCTGCACCGCCTTGTCTTGCGCAGCCTGAAGTTCGGCGATGCTGGCGGTCATGGCTTTTATGGCCACCTTGGTCCTGGCGCTGAAGGCCATGTCAGTGGCTTCGTAGCTGCGGTTGTTCTTGCGTAAATCGATCTGCTGTTCGGTGAGCGCGGTCACTTGCTGGATGCCATCTTCCACCTTGGAGAGCAAAGTTTTGTCCTGCTCGGCGGCGAGCGCTTTCTGCAGGTCGGCGACTCCCTGTTCAACCGTGACCCGCCTATCCTGATAACTCTGAAGAGAGGGGGAATCGCCGTTGAAGGTGTAATCGTTGGCCGACCAGATTTGCGACTGCACTTTCAGTTCGAGGGCGCTGGCCACGGCGTTGCGTTTGAGGGATTCATTGGCGGCGTCGGTGGCCGCGGTGATTTGCGAGACGGAAAAATAGTTCACGCCGCCCAGCAGCACCAGCATGACGAGCACCGTGCCATATCCGAAAATCAGTTTCGCGGTCAATCCTAGGCGGTTCATGGGTTGTCGGCTCCCGTCTCCTCGCGGAACTTCACAGCCCCGCGCGGGCTGCGAAAGCCCGGCTTGGCTTGTCCGAGGATCGAACCACCGGGAGCGCGCTCGCTTTGCGAGTATCGATTTTGAATTGTGAAACCAGGTTTTGCAGCTGCGTCGCCATATCGGCCAGTTCGCGGGAAGCTTTCTGCGATTCCATCGCGCTCTGCGACGTGCTCCGGGCGGCTTCGGCGACGCCGGAGATGTTCAGCGTGATTTCTTCCGATCCGCGGGCCGCGTTGCTCACGTTGCGCGTCATCTCGTTCGTGGTGGCGCTTTGTTCTTCCACCGCGGTGGCGATGGTGCTGGAAATGTCGTTCACCTGATGGATCACGCCGCTGATGCCGCTGATGGCCTCGACCGCGCCCTGAGTGTCGGTTTGAATCGCGGTAATCTTGCGGCTGATGTCTTCGGTGGCTAGCGCGGTCTGCTTCGCCAGTTCCTTGACTTCGTTGGCGACCACGGCGAAACCCTTTCCCGCCTCGCCGCCGCGTGCAGCTTCAATCGTGGCATTGAGGGCAAGCAGGTTGGTTTGCTGCGCGATCGAAGTGATGACCTTGATGACTTCACCGATCTCGGCGCTGGAGGCGCCCAGCTTGGCAACCGTAGCGGTGGCGGACTGCGCCGTAACCACTGCTTTGGACGCAGCGGCAGCGGCCTCGCGGGCATTCGTGGCGATGCTTTGAATAGTGGTGGTCATCTCCCCGGCGCCCACCGAGACGCTTTGCAGATTCTGGCTGACCTGCTGTGTGGCTTCGGAGACCACTGCGGCCTGGCTGGATGTTTTTTCCGAGTTGGCCGAAATCTGCTGTCCGGTAACGGAAAGCTCCTCGCTGGCACTGGCCACTCGCTGGGCATTTTCGTGAATGCCGAGAATCATGGTTTTCAGACTGACATTCACTTTGTTCACCGCTTGGGTAATGTCTCCCAGTTCGTCGTCGCTGAGAACGGCAAGTTCCTCCGAGGTCAGATCGCCGGCTGCGATGGCTTCCGCTTTGGCCAGTGCAGCCCGCGAGGAGGCGGAAATCCTGGAGCTGAGGAAAATGGCCATGCACACTCCGACGATCAGCGACACCGAGGTGGTGGCACCGAGCATCAGATAGGATGTTCGCGTCTGAATGCGGATGTCCTCGGCATTTTTCGCGGTCTGCGACACGAAATAGTCGGCCATCCCAGACAAGGATGCCTTGATGGCCTCAGTCTCCGGCGTGGCCTGGTCGGCAAACTGGTTGCCTGCCTTGGTAACGGCTTTGGCATGGCCACCCGATGCAACTTTCATCGCGGATTCCTGGGCATCGCGCAACAACGGAAGGTGCTTCTTGATTTCCGCCAGGTGTGTGCGGTTGTCGTCCTCAGTCCATAGCGGCGCCAGTTGATCTATCCGCGATATATCGGTCTCAACATCGCTCCAGTTTTTTTCGAAAACCACCTGCGCTTCTTGCTTTCGGGCAGCTTGCGATCCGGCCAGAATGACCTGCCGTCCTTTGCTCTGCGTCTGATTCAGATCCCGTTGCAGATCCTTGCAGGCGACGATGGTCGGTACGCGGATGGTCAGCGCCCGGCTCTCGGTTTCCCGCATGGCTCCGAGGCTCTGGAAGGTGGCCACCGTTCCCAGCGCCGAAAGTCCTAAGACAGTTGCGAAGCCAATGCCGATTTTTCTCCCCAGCGTAAGTCTCATTGCCCTCTCCTTGACCCTCTTTTAACTTGATCTGTTTTAATTTGATCCTGTTCAACCGCGTTTCCGGTTGAACCATTTCCCCCAGCGCTTCGCTGTCACGATCCGCCGCTTGAGCCGTAAGCGCACGCTCTGAAATCGACGTAATTTCCATTTGCCGGGTCCGGAATCGCCTCCAAAAGGCCAGGAGCGGCCGCGCGCACGATGGCAGGGACGTCGAGCAGATCGGTGACAAATTTCTGGGCGACGAACGATCCCGTCACGCCTGCCCGTGCGGCCACCGACTCGACTAAAGTCTGCTGCTCGATGATGTCGAGAATGCGGTCGACAATCAGGCCCACAGTGCGCCCGTTTTCGGTGTACACCACGACCTGGATCGATGCGGCTTTCGCGGGTACGCCTTCGGCGGTGGAGACCGAAGGAGCAGAAATGGCGGGATCGCGGCCCTGCGGAACCACCTGCGAAAGCCGGATCAGCGGGATGATCCGGCCGCGATACTGCATCACTTCCTGCGCTCCCGCCCGTTCGACGACAGTCGCGGGAAATTCTTCCAGGCGGGCGACCAGACCGAGCGGAATCGCTACCCGGCGCTGACCGCCGTTTTCCGCCAGAAGCAAAGGCTGTTCGGCTTTCGCTTTTTTTCCGAACAGTTCGGCATTCCTCTCTTCCACCGCCGACTCCCGCTCTTTGGCCAGCACCTGCGCCCGCTGCGCCAGTCCCAGAACGTCAAGGATAAGGGCGACTCGGCCGTCACCCATAATGGTGGCGCCAGAGTAGGCGGCGATCCCTTTGAGTTGCTTGGCCAGCGGTTTCACGACGATCTCCGCGGTGTCGGTAATCTCGTCGACTACCAGGCCGAACTTCCGCCCTTCGGCCTGCAAGACGACAATATTGGTGGTGTGCGCGGGATCGGCGAGATGCGGCAGTTGCAACTCCCGATCAAGATAGATGAGGGGCAGGAGGCGTCCGCGCAGGCGGAAGACGGGCGAGCCGTGCACCATCTCGATGCTCTGATCGCGCTCGCCTGGAACGCGATCCCCGGGAACCAGGCGAACCAATTCGAGCAGGCTCACTTGCGGAATCGCGAAGCGTTGCTCCCGGCAGCGAACCAGCAGCGCCGGAATGATGGCCAGGGTCAGCGGAATCTTCACCCGTACCGTAGTTCCTTTGCCTTTGGTGGAGTGGATGTCGACCAGGCCGCCAATCTTTTCAATGTTGGTTTTCACCACGTCCATGCCCACGCCCCGGCCGCTGACGTTGGTGACTTTCTCGGCGGTGGAGAACCCGGGCAGAAAGATGAGGTTGAAAAGATCGCGTTCGGCAAGGCTGGCGGCCTGTTGCGCGGAGATGAGGCCGCGCTCCACCGCTTTCTTGCGAATACGCTCGCTGTCGAGTCCGGCGCCATCGTCGGCGATTTCAATATTGACCTGGCCGCCTTCGTGAAAGGCGCGCAGGATCAGCCGTCCGCACCTGTCTTTTTTCGCGCCGGCACGCACCTCCGGCGTTTCGATGCCGTGATCGACCGAGTTCCGCACCAGATGCGTGAGCGGATCCTTGATGGCCTCGATGATGGTGCGGTCCAGTTCTGTGTCCTGCCCCTGCATTTCAAGGCGTACTTCCTTGCCGCAGGTGTGAGCTAGATCGCGCACCGTACGCGGGAACTTGCTCCAGATATTGCCGATGGGCTGCATGCGCGTCTTCATGACCTCTTCCTGCAGTTCGCTGGCGATAAGGTTCATGCGCTGCGCGATGGCCTGGAAGCCGGCACCCTGCATGCCGCTGGAAGATTGCAGGAGTTGATTCCGGGCCAGCACCAGTTCCCCCACCAGATTCATCAGCTTATCGAGCAGGGTGACGCCGACGCGGACGGTCTCGACGCTGGCCGCGCCTTCGCGTCCACGCGCGGCGATGGTTTGCTGCGCCGAGGCAACGTCTTCGGTTTTGCAGCAGCCCAGAGCGACCAGAATCTCCCCCACACGGCGCTGATCTCCACGATCCTGTTCGCAAAGGGCCACCGCCAGATCCTCGGAGGTGATTTTCCCGTGTTCAACCAGCAAAGCGCCAAGACTGCCGGGCATAGGACGGTTTTGCGACTTGGAGATCTCCGGCGGCGGTGCGGGCTCAGCCGCGACGGAACCAGCGGCGCTGCAATCGGGGGCCGCCGGAGAAGAGACGGGCGCGTTCGCGGCGGTCGCCGCCGGCGCGGGCGATCCCTCCTGCAGGCGCTTCAACTCTTCCTGGAGAGTTGCGTAGTCCTGCACTCCATCCTGCCCGCTGGATTGAATCTCGGCGAGCATCTGCCGCACCGCGTCAACCATGGCCAGTAGCGCGCTGGTGATCTCTGAGGTGAGGACCAGTTGGCCTTCGCGCAGTTTCGACAGAAGATTCTCGCCCACGTGCGCCACTTTTTCGAGGCGCCCAAACCCCAGAAAGCCGCACGTGCCTTTAATGGTATGGATGGTGCGAAAGATGGAATCCAGCAACGGCTTCGAAGAAGGATCGCTTTCCAGCTTGACCAGCTCTTGATCAAGGCGGTCGAGATTCTCAGCGCTCTCGATGAGAAAATCTTTAACGATATCGTCCATAGATTTCCCGCGATCCGATCCGGTTGTGAAATCCGTGCAGCCCGACAGCCAGTACGGGGCAGGCCGGCACGCAGAAGGTCGTAGCGTCGCCCAAACTTCGGCCCTTGGGTGGTCATCGGCCAAGCCATGCGACAACTTCAGTGCGACCGTAGCGGCGCCGCCCCGAAGGACGCTCCCTCTGCCCCCCTCGCTCGGCGTCCCTCCCGCTAAGCCCATAGGCCATTCCGTACGGTAGTTTCCCAATTTCGATTTTGCCTTTCTTTGCGACCTTCGCGAATCCTTTGCGCACTTCGCGGTAAAAGCTTTTTGCCCTTGCGAAATTAGGGCACTACTCTCGGTACGCCCCGCTTGAAGCCACTTCGCCGCGCTCGTACACTAAGAAAGTGCATGCGCATGTTCATGGCGGTGGAACCACTCGGGTTCTAAAAGTCTCGCTAGCGGTGACGCTCGCCTATATTGCACTGCTGGTCGTGGCCGGGATTCGTGCCCACTCTCTGGCCCTGCTCTCCGAGGCCGGGCACAATCTATCGGATTTTCTCGCCCTGCTGCTATCGCTGGTTGCGGTCTATTTTCAGTCTCGCCCCGCCAACGCCAGCAAGACCTATGGCTATCACCGCGCGGGAGTTTTAGCCGCGCTGGTGAACGCCACCTCGCTGGTTGCGGTTTCGTTCTTCATTTTCTTTGAAGCCGTGAAGCGCCTGCAGCACCCCGAGCCGGTTAAGGCAGCGCTCATGATGTGGGTCGCGGGCGCGGGCGTGGCCATGAATGGCGGGATCTCGCTGCTGCTCTATCGATCGAGCCGCGGATCGGGCGGTGACGTGAATATTCGCAGCGCGCTGCTGCATGAACTTGGAGACACGCTCTCTACGGCTGCCGTGATTGCCGGTGGCTGGGCGATCCTGGTCACGGGACACTACTGGATCGATTCGGCGCTGTCGTTTGCCATTGCGGCGCTCATCCTGTGGTCCGGCTTCGGTATTGTGCGCGAGACGCTGAACATTCTGCTGGAAGGTACGCCCCGCGGCATGGAGCTGGAGCGAGTCGCCGGCTGCATCCGCACCATCGACGGCGTCAACGACGTGCACGACCTGCATGTCTGGAGCATTGGATCGGAGACCCACGCGTTGTCCTGCCATATTGCAATTGCAGACATTCCGCCGTCGGTCAGCGAACGCATCCTGCGCGACGTGAAGGACCGGCTGCACCACGACTTCCGCATCGACCACACGACCATCCAATTTGAACATGTCGAGTGCGAGGTAGCGCACGGATGTGTAATGCCGGTGGGCGAGAGCGAGGCGCATCACCACCATAGCCACTGAGTCTACTGAGAAGACCGAGCTCTCCCACTAAGAAGACAAGACCTAACTGCAAGTTCGGCTCTAATGGAACTTCCGTGGTAGAAAGGCTGGGGTCGAAACAACGGGGGCGAAAGACCGGTGTCAACCGCTTCGTGGATCACCCGCTCATCAACTTCAGCTTGACAGCGGGTCTGGCTTGGTACACAGTAAGAACGCCTCGAATCCCTCCTCCAGGGGCGATCTCCCTAGCTATTTAATATTTGCGTCTTAATGTTTGCATCGATTGCTGGGCTGAGTCTCCACCGTTTTTGCTGTTGCGTTCCTATTCATCGAAGTCCTCGCCGTTCCAGTCGCAGACGTATCTGTGTGGAAGGCACGAGCACACCATGAAAAGAATCTGGATTTCGCATTGCGCGTTCTTGCTGGCCTGCGCCGTCGGCGCTTCCGGCCAGATTCCGTCGAGTTTTTTCGGCATGGGAGTTTCGGTCTCCTCGGATGCACCGAAAGTACCCTACGGCACGCTGTCGCATCCGGGTGTCGCGTGGACCACCATCGAAGGCGCCGCGCGCGGCACCTACAATTTCAGGGCGACCGACTCATTCGTGAAGATCGCGCCCAAAGACGCTAACGGAGTCGCGCTCATTGACATCGTGATGGGATGGACGCCAGGCTGGGCGGTCGCCGACCAGAGCACATGCTTCCATAACAACAAAGCTGGGCAGTTGGTTTGCACCGCGCCGCCCGACAACCTTCAAGACTGGGTCGACTTCATCACCGCGCTGGTCAACCACTACAACGGAGTGACCGCTCCGCACGTGAAGTATTACGAGATCTGGAACGAGATGAGCAATACGAAATTCTGGACGGGCACGCCGCAGCAGATGGTGGCCCTGGCCCAGGCGGCTTATCCCATCATTAAGCAGGATCCTTATGCAGTCGTGGTGACGCCGTCAGTGGTGTGGTCCAACGGCGTTAGCTACATGACGAAGTATCTGCAGGCAGGCGGAAACCTTTACGCCGACGCGCTGTCGTTCCACGGCTATCCCAGCCAGACCGGCTTCGGCTTTATTACGCCGGTGCCCATGCCCGAGAGCCCGCTTTCGACCAACGCTCCCATTATGACGATGATCACGACCTTTCGGGGCATCGCTGACTCGAATGGCATGTCAGGTAAGCCGATCGTGACCACCGAAGGCGGATGGGGGACCAATGGGGTGGCCGACCCGGACATGCAGGCCGCGTGGATTACGCACTACGAAATTCTGCAAGCGGCGCTGGCCACGACTAATAATCTGCAATTTCAAACCTGGTACACCTGGGGCTACGTGCAATCCGGAACCATCGAAAACAAGGATGGGACGGCAACCGCTGCAGGGCTCGACTACAGCGTAGTGCTGACTTGGCTGACGGGATTTACTCCCACGCCTTGCACCGTTTCCGGCAACATCTATACCTGTAAGGTGGCATATGAAAAGGAAATCGTGTGGGACACATCGCAGACCTGCAGCAACGGAGTCTGCACCACCGCGCCCTATGCGGTCGATCCGGCGTACACCAAGTCCGAAGAAATCACAGGCCTGAAGGTTCCGATCTATAAGAATTCGGTGAATCTGGGAATCAAACCGCTGTTGCTGGTGAAATAGGGGGGAATCGTTAAATCTCGGTAGTGCCACGTCACGCCGAATATCTCGAGCATGGCTTCAGCCGCGCCGCTCACGGCGGACAAAGTCGAGCTTTGGCCGCCCCCGAGCATTATTAAACTGCCCCGACCGGCTATTCATGTGCCCAAGAGCCTTCTGGTGCGACTGGCCCCCACTCGACCACAACCGGGTCAATGAGCGCTATGGCCTGGTTTCAACAGTAATCTTGAAAGTTGCTGGTTGAGTTGTGACTTCTTGGTAGCCGAAGAAGCGGGCGGCTAGTATTTAGCCTGAGTACCGAGCGCTACTTCGAAGCCAGCGCCTGCATCAATTCCTCACGCTGCGTCGCAATCTGGACTCGCGTGCCGTTGCTTTGACGAAAATTGGTAGCCTGAAGTTGCTCCGGCTCGCCCAGGCGGCGCAGCTTGGATTCCAGATTATCGGCGCGAGCCCTTGCCTTGCCGGGTGACTCACGCAACGCCGACTGCGCGGCAAGCATGTATTCCTCGAACGCACGAATCTCCTCCGCCGTTGGAGGAAGCCCTCGTTTCGGCGCGCTAAGACCTTCCTTCTCGTACAACGCCGTTGGATTGCTCGACGTTCGGAGCATTTGAAGAGCTTGCTCTCCGGTTGCGCATTCAACGCCCCATGCCAATCCCCAATCGAAGCCATCCTCCGGCATAGCTTTCACAAACGCAGACAACGCTTTCTTCTCTTCCGCGCTTAATTTTCTCCGGCGCGCGCTATCCCTCAGCGGCTGCAGGCTGTCCAAAAACATGGCCCCCGACACAAGCGCCACGATCACTGGCCCGCCGCGCGATACATCCTGCGCAAACTTGAGCCCTGCCAGCCACGTATTTACGGCCGCCTGTGAATCGCCGTGCGCCATCTCGCGTATCCCCTCATACGCATTCAGCCGCGCTAGCCGCCCCGCTCGCATTAGAAACCAACCCGGTGTCCTCTCCTCGTGCCGGTAGTCAAACCCCCAGCTGCATTCGGGAAGCGTCGTAGCCTGCTGCATCGTGCGAATCGCGTCGAGGTTGGAATCCAAAAGGGGTCCGAGTTTCTTCTCATCCCACTCCACTCGCCCGGCGAACGCCGCAGACAACAAATTCATCGTCGCATCGTCGTCGACGATTGGCTCCTGCAGCTTCGCCAAAGCCGCCCAGTAACGCAACGCCGCGTTTTTCGTTTCAGGGGGAAATGTCGCCTGTGCCCGCGCGGCGGCCGCGCTAGCCAGAACCACCAGAATTGCCGCCAGCAGTCGAAACCTCATAAGGATCGAGATACGACGATTATAGGCCGAGAGTCACAAGGGCCAACCTAACATACCAGCCACGGACGACTGTTGATAAATCCCCACGGCACTCATTGACCGGCATCCTTAGTAACATCGCCGTGAGAGACGTGCCCGCCACTGCCTCCAGCTTGCTTCTCGTAAATCTCCCGAGCCCGCTCAATCGTGTCCGCCTCTTCCGGCGACTTGTCCGGTCGCAACCGCACAATGCGCGGGAAGCGCAGTGCGTACCCGCTCTCGTGGCGGTCTGACTCCATCATGTTGTTGAAGGCTACTTCCAGCACGATTTTCGGCTCGACGGGCAGCCGGAATCCCTCGGCTTCGCCATGCCGATCAGGAATCGTGTGCTCCAGAAACCACTGCGTCATCTCGGTGATCTCGACATCGGTCAATCCTGAATATGCTTTTCCAATATTCACTAGTTTCTCGCCATCCCGCACAGCAAACGTGTAGTCGCTGAGCACGCCGATGCGCTTGCCGTGTCCGTACTCGACCGCGGTGACCACGACATCGAGCGTGGCCAACTCGCGCTTCATCTTCAGCCACGACTTGCCGCGCTTGCCAGGAGAATAGGCTGAGTTGAGATCTTTGATCATCAGCCCTTCGTTGCCGCGAGCCTGCGCCGCGGCAAAGAGTTCTTCGAGGTCATCGGACGAAGCCGCCCGAAAGACAGGTGCGCGAATGATCTGCGTCTTGACGGCGTCGCTCTCAGATGTTCCTTCCTCCAAGCCGAAAGCCAGATGCGTTTGCCTAGGTTCGGCTTTTCTCTGTGTCTCTGTGCCTCTGTGGTGAAAGGTTTTTCTATCCGAAGCCAGCAACTCATCCAAAATCCGCGCCCGCTCCCGCAGCGAACGATCAATCACCAACTCGTCGCCGGCGTACAAAACATCAAACGCGATATACGCCACAGGAATCTCCCGCAACATCTTCTCACTGACCTTTTTCCTTCCCAGCCTCTGCTGCAAAACGCTGAAGGGCCGCGCCCTCCCTGGCGTTTCCTCACCCGCCGAATATTCCCACGCCACAATCTCGCCATCGAGAATGCAATCCTGCGCCAATCCCGCCAACGCATCCGGCAACTCCGGAAACGACTCCGTAATCTCATCCCGAGTACGAGAATAAAATCTTACTTCGCCGCCGGAGACATGCGCCTGCGCCCGGATGCCGTCATATTTATCCTCCACGGCGGCCTCGGAAAAATAACTCAGTCCGTCTTCCGCCGACTCGACGGGACTCGCCAGCATGAATCCTAAAGGATGAAACAACCGCATGCGCGCCTCGTCCAACTTGCCCGCCGCCGCAAGCCGCAGCGTCTCTCCGATATCGCCCAGCAGCATGCTCGCACGCTGAACTTCATTCGCCTTGACCCCAAAAGCCCTGGCGATTGCCTCCTCCACCAGGCTTTCCTTCAGGCCAATCCGCAAATCTCCAGTCATAATCTTGATGATGTACTTCGCCTCCAGCGGCGTGGCCCGCATCAAGAGATCACGCACCAGCGCAGCCTTCGCCGCCGGACCCCGCGCCGCCGCGACTTGACGGAAAGTGTCGCCGACTTCCAAAACTCCGACTCCTTGCCCGGCGCTCTGCGGAAGCACTTCTCCAGCCACCGCGCCTAGGTCTCCATGTGTTCGATAGGCGGAAGTCAGCTCCGTCTCGCTTCGCCCCGACAAGTCCGCCACCACGCGCCACAAAGAACGTCCGCCGACTTGCAGCGTCGTCTCCTCCCACGCGGGAAACGGCCTCCCCGAGAGAAACACCGCCGACAGCGCTGCCTCATCGACCGTCCGCGATTTCAAATAGTCGGCGACAATGCCGGTCTTCAGCAGCTTCTTAGTCGTCCCCGCAATTGCCTCGCAAGCCTCGGCCAACCGCCGCATGCTTCTCCTCAATTCCCTGTCGAGGCCCACAAAAGCCGTGTGGAGACGGGCGACTCGCCCGTCGCTCTGCCCCGTAACTCAGCCAGACGCCAACACTTACACGCCGCCAACTCAATCCTAATCGACCCCGCACCCTGTGATAACCTATTGCTTGGCGCTTTTCCGGCGTCAGGAGCATCCAATCCTCGTGCGTTCCTTGCGAAATTTCGTGCGTTTTCTGGTGGCCGTACAGCTTCTTCCCGCACTCGAGAGCGGAGAAGAAACGCTGGTCGGCGGACAAGCCGTGCTCGAAGGCGTCATGATGCGCTCGCCGCACGCCTGGGCCATCGCCTGCCGTAAGCCGTCGGGCGAAGTGGTCACCATGAGCGAACCGCTGGAGCGGCCTTCCGAGAAACATAAATGGATGGCTTGGCCCATCGTACGTGGCGTGATGACGCTGGGCTATGCGATGAGCCTCGGCTATCGCGCGTTGCGCTTCTCAGCAAATGTCGCCATAGAAGACGCGATGCAAGACGAAGCACAGTCGGCACCTAACACGACCCACGGAGGGACGGACGCCGTCGCCCATACAACCGGGCAAAGCCCGGCAGTGGCAGCAGCACAGACCAAAGCGCAAGCCCGAGAGAAAGCCGCCACCCTCAGCAACTGGGTCGCTGGCGTGAACATAGTCCTATCGCTCGCCTTCTTCATCTTCATGTATAAGTACCTTCCGCTGCTGGCGGCAACGGAATTGAAGAAGCTCGACCCGGCACTCGGCGGACGTATCGCCTTCAACCTGGTCGATGGCGGCATCCGATTGATTCTCTTCCTCCTCTTCATCTGGGGCGTTTCGCTCTGGAAGGACATTCGCCGCGTCTACCAGTATCACGGCGCAGAACACAAAACCGTGTTCGCGTTTGAAGACGGCAAGCCGCTGGAGACGACGGAAGTTCAGAAAT
>Ga0210410_10000942_pt1 | contig 28389 bp, 29 predicted proteins | sample IncBWC4MmetaG_FD_161058 | JGI IMG/M metagenome (GOLD analysis project Ga0210410, IMG submission 161058) | Forest soil microbial communities from Barre Woods Harvard Forest LTER site, Petersham, Massachusetts, United States - Inc-BW-C-4-M | ecosystem: Environmental > Terrestrial > Soil >... | reverse complement strand
CGTTTCATGGTGCGCTTCAAGTAGAATGGTCCGCTCATGAAAATTACATTCGATATCAGAGATTCCGCGAGCATTCATCGATCGGCATTTTTCGCGTTTTTCGTAATGCTGATCAGCGCGCCGATGTTTTATTCGCAGGAAGCGCAGCCCGCGAGCAACGCGCAACACAACACCAATGTGAGTGTCCCCATGCGCGATGGCGTGGAGCTGCGCGCCGACATTCTGCTTCCAAGCGCCGAAGGCAAATTCCCCGCCTTGGTCTATCGCACGCCCTACGGCAAGCACTTAGCGCTGAAGGAATACAAAACGTTCGCGAAGGCGGTCGCGCGCGGTTACGCCGTAGTCGTGCAAGACGTGCGCGGACGCTACGCTTCGGATGGCGAATTCGTCGCATACCAAAACGAAGGCCGCGACGGCTTCGACACCATCGAATGGACCGCGAAGCAGCCCTGGTGCGATGGCAACGTCGGCACCTTCGGTCTCTCCTACCCTGGCGCGGTGCAATGGCTCGCTGCTGTAGAAAATCCGCCGCACCTGAAAGCCATGGTGCCGGCCATGACATTTTCCACGCCGCGCAATTTCTTCTATTCCGGCGGCGTATTCGATGGCTCGTGGCTCGAATGGATTTGGGTGAACATCGCGCCGGATATTCGGAAGCACAAGAATCTTGCCGGCCCGCGCACGTACGAAGAAGCTGAGGAAACGTGGAAGCGCGAGCATGAGCGCCTGCAATCGTTTCTGCCGCTTCGCGATTTGCCGGACTTGAAAGACGTCGCGCCCTTTTACTATGAATGGCTCGCACATCCGCCCGCCGATTCGTGGTGGGAATGGGCCGAGCTGCGCAAGAAATACGGTCGCGTCCACGCGGCGGTGCTGAATCTTTCCGGCTGGTACGACGAAGCGTACGGGCCCGATGGCGCGACCACAAATGTCAATGGCTTGCTAGAAACGCGCAGAGACGAAAAAGATCCGCGGACGCGCACGATCATCGGTCCCTGGACGCATGGCGGGCAGGAGAAAACGCGCGCGGGCGAGCGCGATTTTGGCGCCAGTTCCGCCATCGATTACGACGAGCTCATACTCCGATGGATGGACCGTTACGTACGCGGCATCGAGAATGGAGTCGAGCGGGAAAAGCCGGTACGTCTCTTCGTGATGGGCAAGAACGTTTGGCGCGACGAAGGTTCGTGGCCAATTCCGCATACGGACGCAAAGACGTACTATTTGCGGAGCGAATCGAACACCGCCCGGTTCGCCAGGTTAAACGCAACCGCGCCCGACAAGTCTGGGAGCTACAACGAATTCCTCTCTGACCCCGCGCATCCGGTCACCGATTCTCATGCCGCATACGGCGCACATGACTATCGGGCATTGGCCGGACGCAAAGACATCCTTGTATACGACACCGATCCGCTGTTGGCCGACACAGAAGTGACCGGGCCAATTCACGCTGAAATCTACGTTTCCGCGGATGTGCCCGATCTCGATTTGTGGGTGCGTCTGCTCGATGTCGCGCCGGACGGTACGGCATTCAACCTCATGAGCCCGGGATTGGACGTGCTGCGCGCGAGTTACAGGAATGAAAAGCAGCAGCCGGAATTGCTCAAACCCGGCGAGATCTACAAGCTCACATTCGATCACATGTTGACCAGCAACGTCTTTCGCGCTGGTCACCAGATTCGCATTCAGATTTCCGCCGCTTTCTTCCCGCATTTTTCGCGCAATCTGCAGACCGGCGAATCGGAAATCGCCTCATCCAAATTGTGCCCGGCGCATATCCGGATTTATCACGAACCAGATCACCGCTCGCGCATCGAGCTGCCCGTGATACCCGGTGAAATGAAGCGTTGACGTCGCCGGTAAGTCGAGTTGATGCAGCCGACACACGCTGTATCGCCACCCGCACAGTTCGCGTTTTGGAGTGACACAATGGGAATCGAGCGAAATGGCCCAGCTCCAAAATTCGGCCTTGACCGCGGTGGAAGACCGCGCAGCGCCGCCGTCCGGCTTAACCGGCGCCCTGCATGGGTTCATTTCGTTTTGCCTCGAAGGCGGAATTAATCTTTGGGTGCGGCTCACGGGCAGGCTGGTGCGCAAGAGCGATGCTCTCTGGCTTGCAGGTCCGCTGGGCGGCAGAGAGCGCATCGGCACGGGCATTTACGAGCGCATTGCGCAGGTGGAGGGCTTGCTCATCCGCACGCCGTCAAATGCCGGGCTCCTCGAAAACTTCAACCTCCTTCGCGGGCCGACCTTCAATCCTGACGCGGTCCATCCGGACATTCGGCATTTTTACGAGCATGCCGCGGAGTACCAGCTTGACGTATGGAGCGAAGTCTCGCTGAGCGGCCGATTCTTTCTGTGGCTCCTGGTGGAGTTCATCAGCCGGCGCATGGACCAGTTGAATTTTCCGATTTCGTCGCTGGAAGTAGCCAAGGGAATGACCAGCGAAGTGGTCCAGCTCGTGGAGCCAGCGTCCGGCCGCGTCGTCAACACTGGCTGGTTGCGGCGCTTAAAGTCTTCGGGTCGAGTGATTTATGCCGGCCTTTATTCCGCGACGCAACTCCCCGACGAAACAGGCCCTTGCGTTAAGGTCACATTTCCTTGCCGCGGAAGCGCGAACGTTTATTTGACTCCGGTAGCGCACCCAGATGGCTCGTTTGGGCTTGTCTCTTCGGGCTCGGCGTTCGGCCGCACGGGTTTCTATCGCATGATTGACGGCGGGCCGGATCATTACATCGTGCGGCACGTTCGCTCGCTACGCGAATTGTTCCATGTATACGTGGACTCGGACGGAGTGCTGCGCACGGACCACAGCGTGTTCTTTCTCGGGCTGACGATTATCCGTCTGCATTACAAGATGGCGCGCGCTGCTGTAGCGGAGCGGCCCGCGCAGGCTGATGAAGAACTCATCGCCGTCGAACACATACTCTGAAAATTCGGCAGTGGGTCAGTTCCCGGTAATTTGGTCAGCTCCACGTCACCGATTTTAGTTGTCCGGTAACCCGGGTGGATTCAACAGGTCGATGCAACACAAGCTCAAAGTCTGCTTACAGGCTTGGAATAGCCAAAAGGCGTTCGCGACCTTTGATTCAAACGCAACCCCATCCTGGCTAGGGTCTTATCGGGTACAGCCGGACAAAGCAGTTCTCCATCGGCAAGTGCTGTGGCATCAACTGATTCTACGGTGTTGCATCGACCGGTTGAGCTGGCACGAACTTACCAGGCAAGTGCCTCCAATTTTTGGCCAATGATTCGTCCGTCGTTCCCTGGCCGTGCTAGTTTAAAGAGGTTTGGTTCGATTTTTTTGGGAGCACTAGCCGCGTGGGAAACTTGCTAGCGAGAGTGAAAGTCCGCTGGTGGCTGTTCATTGTGCGCCGCAAACGCAGACACGAACGGTATGCAGAGGCTCTTGAAGTCCTCCACAAAGTCATCGCGGTACAGCCTCAGCGAGCACTCGCATTTTTGCAGGCGGGATATTGTTTGGCAAAACTTAATAGAGAGGAAGAGGCTTTGCGTTCTTACGCGAGAGCACTCGAAATCGCGCCAAATTATGGTGAAGCTCACGCCTACTTGGGGCTCACCTATCACGACCTTGGGCGATATAGGGAGGCTCTTGAGTCCCTAAATCGCGCAATCAGGATGAAGCCTAGCCTGGCGGACGACCCGTACTGGCTTCACATGCTCGGGCTAACAAGTGGACATGCTGAACAATGGGAACAGTCGTTTGCGGCATTCACGAAATTGACTGAGTCCAACGGTAGGAACGGAAACGCTTGGCATGGTCTGGGATGGGCGCTTGCTCATCTGAATCGTGACTCTGAGGCCCTAGCTCCCCTTAAGCGTGGAATTCAACTCGAGCCGCAGAACGCAGGCGCACATCGTGAACTCGGGGATTCCTATTTCAAATTGCAACGGTTCAACGAGGCGGTTGAACAATTTCAAGAATACATGAAGCTCAAACCAAATGACCCAGCAGGGCACCACAGTCTTGGGATGGCTTACTGTGAGCTTGGAGAGTTCGCTCTAGCCGTCGAACCCATTTCGCAGGCACTCAGGCTGGGGCCCGAATTTGCGGATGTCTACTTCAACCTCGGTCAGGTGTACGCCGCGCTCGGACAAAAGGAAAAAGCAGCACTTGCCGCCCGCGACGCTCTGCGATTGGACCCCACTGACCCGGACGCCTATCTTCTCTTGGGTTGGGCATTGCACGAGCCCGGAACGCTCGTAGAGGCTGTTGCTGCATACGAGAAATCCCTTGAGCTAAAGCCAGGTCAACTTCAGGCGCTGACCTACCTTGGAGATGCATATTTGCAATTAGGGCGGCTCGAAGAGGTACGAGAGATTTTGAGCCATGCTAGCGCCGTTAGTTCAAACGACCCCAAACTCCATTACTCTTTGGCCGAACTCTATCTGAAGCTCGGAATGAGGGACGAGGCATGCCGCGAACACGAAGCCTTGAGGCAACTTGACCCCTCACTTGCCGAAGCATTCGCTAGATTATTGGGCAGCCCTCCCAGGTCCTGATTAACGCGCTTACCGGACGTGTGGTAATCAGAGGAATGTCTCAGATTGTTGCGAACAATATGCGTTGGCGCGGCGGTGTAGGTTGAACGGAACGGCGATTCTTGCGCCGTGCAGGTGAACAAGATCGCCGGGTTTTGCGATTCGAGGTCAGCTCGCTCAGCGCTTCGGCAGCATGAGCCGCCACATTGGTAAGAACTAGATCAGCGGTTACGCCAGCCAAGAACACTCGGGCTGATATTTTGTCCACAGGCGCCTCACAGACCTGATCCAGTGCGGCAAGAAGTTCGGCCACGCTACTGAAGTGGTGCTCTCTTAAACCGAGAATGTCAGCCGCGATGCCCATTGGTTATACCTCGAACGGCCAGAGCATATCATTCCCATACTGAGTTGCAGCTGTACGAAAGGACAGGTGCGCCGAAATGCATCCCTTGAAAGCCACATCGTGGTCAAAGCCTAATCGTGGCGGGCGCCGTGCAAGACGTGAACGGCGTGCGGGAGCAGATGCGCTACAGCCTCGATCGATTCTGTGGCGCCTTTGGGGCTTCCTGGCAAATTTAGGATTAGAGTTTTGCCGCGCGTTGCGGCGATGCCGCGCGATAGAACCGCTGTTGGCGTTTTCTCCAGCCCTTTGCGACGCATTTCTTCCGCGATACCAGGAATCACGCGCTCGGCTATCGCTTGCGTCGCTTCCGGAGCATTGTCACGAGGGCCGATGCCGGTTCCGCCGGTGGTGATAATCAAGTCCAGACGCCCGGAATCTGCTAGTTCGCGCAACTGCTCGCGAACCGCCGCGAGATCGTCCGATACGCGCGACGTTTCCACGATTTCCCAGTTGAGGCCGCGGCAAAATGCCACCACCGCCGGACCGGAAAGGTCCTCGCGCTCCCCTCGGGATACCGAATCACTGATGGTAAGAACTGCGACGCGCATGTGCGGGGTTACTGCGTCTCAACAGCGTCGCGGCTGGATTCGTCCATCAACCGCATCGCTTCCATGAGCAGGCCCGTGGTGTTCTTGGTGGTGGTTGTTCGCGTCGAAGCATTGGCTGCGTTGAAATCGATCTCAAACTCGCCTTCGGTCCACAAAATCACCTTATAGACCGCGTCATCACCTTCGACGTTGCCCATTTTCGCATCGTGGCACTGTCCGGAGGTGAAGTACAGCTCGCCCTGTTCCCCGTTCTTGCGAACAACCAGGCGGCATGATTTCTGCCCCATTTCCAAAGATTGCAGAAGATCGGTCATGCTCATTTCTTCCAATCGGCCCTGAATGATGCCAGGGCGCGAGGCCTGTTTCTGCATTTTTTCGAGATGCAGCCGGTCGACCACTTTCTTCGTGATGCGCACGAGATCTTTTACCAGGAACGGCTTGGCGATGAACTCTTCCACGCCATCAACAAGAGGGCGCAGGCGCTCTTCGATATCCGCGCGGCTGGCCATGAACAAAAACGGGATGTGCCGGGTCTTTTCGCGGCTGCGCAGCTTGTCAAAAAGCTGGCGGCCGTCAAGTCCGGGCATTTTGTAATCGCAAAGGATCACGTCGGGAGGATCATCCACGGTTTTCAGCAGCGCGTCACCGCCGTCATGCGCAACCATTACGTCGCAGACGTGCTCAATGCCGCGAAAGACCAACTCGAGGACGAGTGGATTGTCTTCCACCAGCAGCAGCTTGACGGTGGTCTTCCCTGCCGTTCCGGTCATCGCTTGCGGCCCCGTGGCGCGCGCTTTTTCGACGGCGTTTCGCGACGAAAATCCCCGCTCTTGCCGCCGGTTTTTTCAACCAGGTAGATGTCGGTGATCTCCATGCCTTTATCGAGGGCTTTGCACATGTCGTAGACCGTGAGGGCTGCGGCAGTAACCGCAAAAGCCCACGCCATTTTCACATAGGGCCGCGATCACATCAATGTGCGTGAGAGGGAGAGGATGACAAAGAGGTATCCACTCCGCGGTGCGTTTTGCGGCTGCAATTCCAGCTATGCGAGCGACTTCCAGCGGATTGCCCTTGGGGTTCTTGAGACGGCGCACCGCGGCGACTACTTTGGGTTTCATTTTTACGAAGGCGTGGGCTTTTGCGGTGCGCGTGGTTACTTGCTTGGCGGAGACGTCAACCATTTGCACTTCGCCGCGAGTTCCGTAGTGGGAGAGTTTTGGCATCAAATTACGTCCTTGCGCAGCAGTATCGGAACGGTTTCTCCGACATCGACCCGACTGCGGTCGGCGGCGACTACCAAGAAGCAGTTTGCTCGGGCCAAGGCAGCTATGTCGCCTGAACCTTGCCAGGGCAAGGCTTTTACTTCTGGAATTGCGCCGCGCCATTCGACCCTGGCGGGGAGAAAGTGCGTCAGGCCTGGCTTTTCGTTTAATGTGGCTCCGAGATGCGCTTCGACGAGCGGCAAATCGCGTGCCGGTGCGCCGCTGAGCACGTCGATTGCAGGAACCGCAAACAACTCGAACGTTACCATTGTCGATACGGGATTGCCTGGGAGCCCGAAGACAAAGGCGTTCCCGCACTTGCCGAACACCGCGGGTTTTCCGGGGCGGATGGCTACAGCGTCGAAGTAAAACTCCGCGCCCAAATCCTTGAGGACCGTTTCCACCAGGTCGTACTTCCCCATCGAGACGCCGCCGGAGAGGACCAGCATATCCTCTCGCAAGCCTCGCGATATTTTCTCACGAAGGTCATCGGTAGTATCGGCCGCGTTTCCGAGCAGCACCGGTTCGCCGCCGGCGAGACGCACTTGCGCGGCGAGGGAGACGCTGTTGCTATTGCGGATCTGAAATGCGCCAGGATTCTGATCGATGGAAACCACTTCGTCGCCGGTGGAAAGAATCGCAACGCGCGGCTTGCTGGCGCAGCGCAGTTGCGTCGCTCCGACCTGCGTGGCCAGCGCGAGCTCGGCGTACCCGAGACGCATGCCTGGAGACAGAATCGGCTCGCCGCGCATAACCTCGCTGCCGCGCGGAACGATATTTTGTCCTGACTGTGCGGCGCGGTCGAATTGGACGGACTCGCCTTCGCGATTTGTGTGCTCGAGCATCACCACCGCGTCGGCGCCGGGCGGAACTGCTGCGCCGGTCATGATCTGGACGCAAGTGCGGGGAGCGAGCGGTTGGGTGACGGTGTCGCCCGCTTTGATTTCTGCCGCGCAGCGCAATGTTGCGCCACCGGCGATTTCGCTGATGCGCACCGCATAACCGTCGCGCGTGGAACGGTTGAACGGCGGATACTCGCGATCGGTCTTGATTTCTTCTGCGAGCACGAAGCCGAGCGCGTCCCAGACGCTGAGTGTGGCCGTGGCACGCGGACCTTTGGCCTTTTCTACTTGTTCGATGACGGTGCGGCGAGCTTGCTCGTAGGTGAGCATGGATATGGTTTTAAGAGCTTAGTGGCTGTTAGCGCCGATCCCTTGTAGTGGCGCAGCATGCCGCGCCACTACAAAGAGAAATCTTGCGGGCATGGAGCGCACTATATCGCCTACTCTAGCCAGCGCGCGAGTTCGGTGCCTTGCGGCACGATTGTGGCGTCGCGCTCGGGGCCGGTGGAGATCATGCCGATTTCCAGTTGCAGGAAGTCGCTGATGAAACGCATGTAATCGATCGCAGCCTTGGGCAATTTCTCGTGGTCCTTCACGCCGTAAGTGGGCTGGCACCACCCCGGGAAAGTTTTATATTCCGGCGTGACGTGCTCGTACTCCTCGGCTAGCGCCGGCATTTCGCGTATGGGCGAGCCTTTGTATTTATATCCGACGCAGACTTGAATTTCGCGCTGGGTATCGAAGACGTCGAGCTTGGTCACCACCAGCGAATCGATGCCGTTGATCATTTTGGCGTAACGCAGAACGGCGAGATCGAGCCAGCCGCAGCGCCGCGGACGCCCCGTGACGGCACCGAATTCCTTGCCGCGCTCGCGGACCTCGCGAGCGTCAAGGTCGGGCATCTCGGTGGGAAAAGGCCCACCGCCGACGCGTGTGGTGTACGCCTTGGAGACGCCGAGGACGTGCTTGATTTTCGTTGGGGGAACGCCGACTCCCGTGGTGGCGCCGCCGGATGTTGCGCTGGAAGACGTTACGTAGGGATACGTGCCGTGGTCAATGTCCAGCATGGTGCCTTGCGCGCCCTCAAAGAGGACGGATTTGCCTTCGTCGAGTGCGGCATTCACCAGCTCGGCGGTGTCGCAGATGTAGCCGCGAATTTTTTGGCCGAGGCGCAGCGTTTCTTCCACTTCGTGAGAAAAGTCGATGTCCGCGCCGTACGCGCCCTTTGCCAGGCGGTTTTTTTCCGCGACCACGCGGGCGGCTTTCTCACGGAACAGCGTTGGATCGAGCAGGTCGCAGACGCGCAGGCCGCGGCGCGCCATCTTGTCTTCGTAGGCCGGCCCGATGCCGCGTGAGGTGGTGCCGATTTTATTTGCGCCGCGCGCGGTTTCGGCGGCGCGGTCAAGTTCGCGATGGTACGGAAAAATCAGGTGCGCGCGGTTGCTGAGGTGGAGGCGGCCGGTCACGTCCACGCCCGCTTTGGCGAGCGTTTCGATTTCGGCGACCAGGGCAGCGGGATCGACTACGACGCCCGCGCCAATTACCGCGTGCTGTTCAGGGCGCAGGATTCCACACGGGATGAGTTGCAGGACAAAGCGATCTTTGCCGATGATGACGGTGTGACCGGCATTGTGGCCGCCGGCAACGCGCGCGATGTAATCGAAAGCGCCGGCGAGATAGTCGACGACTTTGCCTTTGCCTTCGTCACCCCATTGCGCCCCGACTACGACGACTGATTTCATGCAGCATCCTCACTTGCAACGCGTATTGCTGCTTGCCCGGCCAGTCACCCGCACCCTTCCCTCAGCGGTCCTGAGGAGGAAATTTCAGGTGGGAGTGACAAGAAAACTACAGAATTAACATCGTACGCTGCGCGCGCTTTTCGCGCAAGCGCCGGGAGGTTAACAGTTCAACGTGAGCCCTCGCGAAGTTGCTGATAGCGGTAGCAGGTTACGGCGTGGTCGTTGACCATGCCGGTGGCTTGCATCAGCGCGTAGCAGATTGTGGAGCCTACGAAACGGAAGCCGCGCTTGGCTAGGTCTTTACTTAGTGCGTCAGATTCTTTGGTTGTCGCGGGCAATTTATGCTTCCAGGCGTTTTGTTTTGGTTTGCCGTCGACGAAACGCCAAATGTAGGTGTCGAAACTGTCGAATTCTTGCTGGATCTTCAGGAATTCGCGCGCGTTGCTGATGGTCGCTGCAATTTTCAGGCGATTGCGGATGATGCCGGGATCGGCGAGCAGCTGTTTGACTTTCTTTGCGCCGTAGCCGGCCACCTTCTCGGGATCGAAGCCGTCGAACACTTCGCGATAACGTTGGCGCTTGCGCAGCACGATGTCCCAACTGAGGCCGGCTTGCGCGCCTTCCAGAATGAGCAACTCAAACCATTTGCGGTCGTCATGCAGCGGCACGCCCCACTCTTCATCGTGATACGGAATGTTCCACTCGTTGCTGGCCCAACGGCAACGGACGAGATTGTCGGAGGCGGAAGGCACTTGCGGTTTATACCAGAAATCCGAACTCCGCGCTCTCGCGAGCGAGCAACAATGCCGTGAAAAGGAAAGGCGTGCCGCCTAGCGACACGCCCTCAGAACTCAACAATTTCTTTCCACACGGTCCGCGATGAATATCTTACTGAGCGGGCTGCGATGGAGCGGCGGCTTGCGCGAAGTGGCGCTCGAGCGCCTTGGTGATCTGCTCTTTCGGCACCGCGCCGACGATCTGCTCGACCACTTGCCCATTCTTGAAAACGAGCAGTGTGGGGATGCCGCGGATGTTGTAGCGGCCGGCGGAGTTCATCGCCTCGTCGACGTTGAGCTTGGTCACCTTGAGCTTGCCTGCGTAGTCGTGCGCGATTTCCGCAATCGTGGGAGCCAGCATGTGACACGGGCGGCACCATTCCGCCCAAAAATCGACCATAACGGGTTGCGCGTTGCTCGCCGTCAAAACTTCGAGTTCGAAGTTTCCATCGTTTACTGCCTGAATGCTATTGTCAGCCATGTTCTTTGTCCTCAAGGGCTTGCCGGGGCAAGCACCTTTTTCTCTCCTGAACCAGTTTAATTAGATGTTGTAACAGGCTTTTGGTTTCTTGGCGCCGGAGCCGCCTCGGCTATCGCCGGCAGCCCTCGCGCCGTGCGCGCCGCGGCGTAAACTTTGCCATATTCCACCGCGGACCCCTTCCAAGAAAAATCTTTCGCCATGCCGTTCAATTGAATGCGTCGCCAAATGCGTTCGTCCATGAAAAGATGAAGCGCCTGGCGCACACTGCGCAGCATCGCAGCGCCGGTATAGTCGGCAAACTTGAAACCGGTTCCGGTACCGTGCTCGATGTCGAACGCTTCAATCGTATCATCAAGCCCGCCGGTGGCTCTCACAATCGGCACGGTACCATACTTCAGACTATAGATCTGATTCAAGCCGCAGGGCTCGTACCGCGAAGGCATCAGGAACATGTCGGCGCCGGCTTCAATTTTGTGCGCGATGGCGTTGTCGTAGGCGATCTTTACGCCGACGCGCCCGGGGTACGCGGCGGCGAGCGCGCGGAAGAGCTCTTCGTATTTGCGTTCACCCGTGCCGAGCACAACGAGGAGCAAGTCTTCGTGCATCAGCTCGTGCGCTCTTTCGGCGATGAGGTCGAAGCCTTTCTGATCGGCGAAACGCGAGACGATGCCGATCACCGGCTTTGCCAAATTTTCGGAAGGTAGCGCGAATTGCTCCAGCAATGCTTGTTTGCACGCGTGCTTGCCGCTCAGATCTTTCGCGGAGTACTTTGCGGCGATGAATTTGTCCTTCTCCGGACTCCAGAGCGCATAGTCCACGCCGTTCAGGATGCCGACCAGCCGGTCAGCGCGCCCGCGCACCACACCGTCCAGTCCATAGCCGTATTCCCGCGTCTGAATCTCCTGCGCGTATTTGCGGCTGACGGTGGTGAGATAGTCGGAGAAAACCAGTCCGCCCTTAAGGAAATTCACGCTGCCAAAGAATTCGATGCCGCCAGGATGAAAGACGCCTACGGGAATACCTGCGCGGTCGAGCGCTTCCCTGCCGAAAAGACCGTGGTAGCCCATATTGTGGATGGTGAAGACCACTGGAATATCTCGCACCAACGGATCGTCGCCGTAAGTGGTGCGGAGCAAAACGGGAACCAGCGCGGACTGCCAGTCGTGACAATGAATAACGTCGGGACGCCAGACATGCTTCGCGATCTCGATGGCCACGCGGCAGAACTCGCTGTAACGCTCGGCGTTGTCGGGATAATCGCCGCCGCTGCCGCCGTAGAGTCCATCGCGATCGAAATAGTCGGGGTCGTCGACGAAAAAATAGCGCACTCCGCCGATCACGGAATCGTCGGCGACAGATGGAAAGCGGAGGCGCGTCCCGCCCATCGGAATGGTGACGCTGGGCAGAACTACGGTGCTAACTTTCGTTCCGCGGTAGCGGGGCAGCACCACCGCAACCTCGTGCCCTGCGGCGACCAATGCTTTTGGCAAAGCCTCGACTACGTCCGCGAGGCCGCCGGTCTTGGAAAAGGGCAGGCCTTCCGATGCCACAAAAAGAATTCGCACGATTCTCCCAAGAAGCTTTTTTGAGAACTTAGCAGTGGGAATTAACGCTATCCGAGGCTGTCACTGTCGTCAAGCGGGCTTGCACGTATAATGTGCCTCCGCGGCATGCGGGGAGAAGATTTTTACCACAGAGGGCGCAGAGGACACAGAGAAGAATGGCTCGTCAACGGTTAGGGCAGCATTTCCTCGCGGATGCGGGGTGGCGCGAAGAGATCGCGCGCGCCATACGCGTTTCGCCGCAGTCCATCGCGCCGGCTCCTTCCGGGGACAGCGCAGAGTTTTGCTGGATTGAAATCGGCGCCGGACACGGCGAAATGACGGAGCACCTTGCGTCCACGGGTGTGCCTGTTTACGCCATCGAACTCGACCCGCAACTTGCAGCGGCGCTGAAGCGGCTGGCAAAAAACTTTCCTAACCTGGAGGTCGTTTCCGCGGACATCCTGGAGACGGAAGTCGGGAAGATCGCGGGAGGGCGGCGCGCACGCATTTACGGCAACCTGCCGTACTACATCACATCGCCGATTTTGCATCGCCTGTTTGCCAGCGCAGAGATCATCGACGAAATCCACATTGTGATCCAGCACGAAGTGGCGCTGCGGCTGGTGACACAGCCGGGAACGCGCGATTACGGCTATCTCTCCGTGCTGACGCAATATTTTTCACGGCCTGAACTCGTGCTCGAAATACCGCGCGGCGCATTCCAGCCGCCACCCGAAGTAGATTCCGCGCTAGTCACGCTGCGTTTTCCCGGCGAGCGCGCCAAGCTTCCGCAGATTGACGCGGCTCCGTTCCTGGAATTTGTGAAATTATGCTTCTCGCAGAAGCGCAAAACGTTGGTGAACAATCTGAAGTCGCGCGTAAGGGCCGAACTGGTCCGAGAGAATCTAGCGAAATTGAACTTGCGACCCGACGCGCGCGCCGAGCAACTATCTGTAACCAACTTTGCCGCCTTATTCAGCCGACTTGCGATGTCCAGCGTCTAGCTAGTGGGCGGTAAGGGCAAACATCCAAACGAGTAGCATATAGCCCGTTGAGAGAGTGATGGCTCGCTGGAACGGAACGGTTCCGTGGACTGTCTTGGGCACGAATAGAGAAAGGATGAATGAGACGCAACAAGCCACGATATTGGCAACGGCCAGCGTGGCCGGGTTGGGGCCGAGGCTCACGATTGAGTTCACGCCCTTGTAGAATTCACTGATGAGGACGAGTCCATAGAACAGCAGCCATATCCCCGCACTGAGGGACAGAAGGGCTAACGAGGCGCATGCCAGCAACCTGCTCGTGCCTGTAGCGGTGCGGACCGCGACGTATCGGTGCCACGAGATCCACAACAACCCCAACGGAATACCCCAAACGGCAGCGACGAACAGCAACAATTCCCTCAATCCCATCGCGAGGTCTCCGGTGCTATATGATCGCCAGTATGTTCGGTCCGGAACAGTAGCCTGCAATCATTTTGAAGCGTCTTTCTTTTGCGCGGCGACCAAACGGTCGGGGTAGTCGCTCATGATGCCGTCGACGCCGGCATCGATGAGCAGCCGCATGTGGGCGGGATGGTTCACCGTCCAGCACACGACTTGCAAATCCTTCTTTCGCGCTTCGGCCAGCAAGGCAGGCGTGACCAGGTCGCCGCGCACGGCCAACTGGCGCGCTCCAATCTCCACGGCGCGCCCCACCGGCTTCTCGATTTGCCCGTCGTACAAAACACCGGTCATCAGGGTGGGCTCGATCTTACGCAGAGACTCGAGAATTCCAACGTCGAACGAAATCACCATGGCGCGCGGAATTTCGCCCGATTCGCGCAGCGCGCTGATAAGCGCGTGCTCGCCGCCCCACGAGCCGCCCGGTTTCAATTCCAGGTAGAAGACGACGTCGTATTTCTTCGAGAACTCGAAAATTTCTTCTAGCGTCGGAATACGCTCGCCGGCAAATTCGCTGCCGAACCACGAGCCCGCATCGAGGCGGCGCAATTCCGCCAGCGTCAGGTCGTGCACAGCGCCGCGCCCGCCGGTGGTTCTATCCACCGTGGCATCGTGGATGGCCACAAAGTGCGCGTCGCGCGAGAGCTGTAAATCCGTCTCGATGAATGTCGCGCCTTGCGAAACAGCCTTGCGAAATGCGGCCAGCGTATTTTCCGGCGCGTGTCCGGAGGCTCCGCGATGCGCGATCACCAACACAATATTGTCACCCGCCGCTCCGTTTGCAGAGTTGAGATGGATGGCCCCTTGTGATTATGCTAGCATCGGCTGCAAGGCCGCGCCTTGCAGTCTTCTTCCACGAGTCCTGAATCTAATAACTGCACGCCCAGGAATTTCATTTAAGGAGAGTCTCATGCTGAAGAACCGAGCCCGGTTCGGTATCGTCCTGGCTGCCCTCTCGCTTACCGTCACCGTTCTAACAATGGGAAGTGGGCCGCGAAGCGCCAAAAACCAGCGCGAAACCAAGTCCAATCAAAATATCGTGCGCGAAGTTCGCCACCAACTTCTTCTCCTCCCATACTACTCCGTGTTTGACAATCTGGCTTTCAAAGTGGACGGCGATCACGTGACGCTCGAAGGACAGGTCACCAATCCCACGCTGAAGCATGACGCCGAAGCAGCGGTGAAGGGCATCGAGAGCATATCCGGTGTGACCAACAATCTTGAAGTGCTTCCCCCATCTCCGATGGACGACCAGTTGCGTCACGCATTGTATCGCGCCATCTACGGCGACCCATCGCTATCGAAGTATGGATGGTCCTCGATGCCTTCGATTCACATCATCGTGAAGAACGGACATGTCAGCCTTGAGGGTGTTGTCGATAGCGAAGCGGACAAGAGTCTTGCCGGCTTGCGCGCCAACGGCGTGCCCAACGTTTTCGAGGTAAAAAATAATCTGCTGGTCAGAAATAATCACTAATCTTGGCCCAAAGGTTCGTTCCGATAAGGCAGGGCCGGCACTTGCCAAGCGCAGCGGCCCTGATTCCTTTTCGCACCGGCGCGGTCCCCCAATTCGATCGCGTCGCCGTACTTGCCTCTGGCGTCTACCTTTCGTTGACAAACTGCGTACACAATCCAGCGTATAGCATCGTCGCGAGGCCTATCGCACAGTAAGTTGCCCTCCTCCCGCGGCCGGGCCTGACGGAGAGCTGTTTACGACCCTGCCGGAATACTGAACCTAGAGCCTGATCCGGGAAGTTCCTGCTCCTGGGAGGGTAAGTCTGTGCCGTTGAGGCCGAGGATCATCGATGGGTGGAGCAGCTTTCCGGCGAGATGGGAACTAGGTACCGTGTTATGAGCACCTTAGCGGGACCGCGAAGCACTGAATTGGCCTCTCAATTGCCCCTGACTCTCCACTGGCCGCTATCGTGCCCAGGTGAGCGAGCGGGCTGGAGGAATGATTGATGGCAACAACCAGCACGAAAACGGGTCTCTCCATTACTCCTCCCGAGTTCTCTGATCGGCTAATGCCGATAAATAGGGCGCCGGCAGGGATGGACGCCGCGCGCGAGCTTCCGGCTGGCTTCCTGGAGTTCCTGGCCCCGCTGCACGCGGCGCTGACCCTGAGCCAACGGGCGCTGATCGCGCGACGCGAGACTGCGCTCCACGAAGCACACGCTGGCAAGCAGCCTAATTTCCTCCCCCCATCGGTTGCGACGATGCAAGCGTGGCAAATCGAGCTGCCGCAATGGTGCTTTGACCAGCGGAATCAAATGACCGGTCCAGCGGACGATGCCGAGCTCGTAGTCAAAATGCTGAATTCGGGCGCGCCGGGCGTGATGCTGGACCTGGAAGACTCCAACGCTAACACCTGGGAGCACCTCACCGCGGGTATCCGCAATATTTTGGAGGCGCTTGCCGGCCGGCTGACTTTTTTCGATAAGAAGCGGAATCGCACGGTCGAAATCCAGCCCAGCAAAACGGTGATTTTCACGCGACCGCGCGGATTGCACCTCCATCAAGCCGGAGTTCTTCCCGGCGAGCTTCTGCCGGCGGCTCTGTTCGATGTCGCGATGATTGCATATCAGGTGGACTTTTCCGCACTGAAGCATCCGCTATGCTTCTACATCCCTAAATCGGAATCCGCAGACGAAGCGCTATGGTGGCGCGATCTTTTTCAGATGATTGCGCGGGCCAAGGGCCTTCCCGCCGATTCCATCAAATGCATGGCGCTGGTGGAAGCGCATCCGCTGGCATTTCAGATGGAAGAGTTCGCGTGGAATCTGCGCGAGCACATGCTGGGTCTCAATCTGGGCCGTTGGGACTACATGGCCAGCCTGATTCACTTCAACCTGGCAAATCCCGAATGGGTTTTGCCAGACCGCAACACGATTCCACACAATGTGCCTTTCTTCCAGAATTTGCGCACGCTGATGCCCGAGATTTGCCACAAGCATGGCATGCTGGCCATTGGCGGCATGACCGCGCTTTATCCAAGCCGCGACAATCCGGAGCTGAACGCACGCGCTCTGGCGGTTCTTGCCGAGGACAAAAAGAACGAAGCGTCTTGCCTGATGGACGGCGCCTGGACCGGCCACCCGGACCAGAACGAGATCGCCGTGACGCAGTTCCCTGCTCCGAACCAGCTCGATGCACGCCCCAAGAATGCCAATCCACATCCGGACCTGCGCCCGCTGCCCACAGCCGTAGGCGAACGCACACTGGCCGGTACCCGCGCGGCGATTCGCACCGTGATTCGCTATCGCAACGGCGTATTAAACGGTCGCGGCGCGAGCTTGCTGGACGGCTACATGGAAGATCTGGCTACCGATCGTATTTACCGGCTGATGATTTCTCAACGCATGAAGCATGCGGATAAGGTCGAAGTGCTGGACGAGAACGGGCAGGCAATTCGCCACACACCGGAATTGATGCATGAGCTCTTTGATCAAGAGTTAGAGCGATTGTTGCAAGAAGGCGCCAAGACTTCCGGCGAGGCTGCTGAAGAACAAGCTGCCAGGCTTCGTGAAGCGCGCCGGCTCAGCGAGGAAATGATTCTTCGCGGCGAATTCAATCCGGCTTGAGACGGGTACAGGTGAAGGAGACGCTATGTCAGTAAACGGCAAACACCGAAATGGAACACATACCGATCACTCGGATTGGGCTGAGGACGCGCGCTGGGCCGGGATCGCCCGACCGTATTCCTATGCCGACGTGCTACGCTTGCGCGGCACGATCCAGATTGAGTACACGCTGGCGCGCCTTGGTGCGGAACGGCTTTGGAATCTGATGCACACCGAGCCGTACGTAGCTGCGCTCGGCGCGGTCACCGGCAATCAGGCCATCGAGATGGTGCAAGCGGGCCTGAAGGCCATTTACGGCAGCGGGTGGCAAGTGGCGGCGGACAGCAACACCGCCGGGGATGTGTACCCCGATCAGAGCCTGTACCCCTGCGATAGCGCGCCCGCGCTTGTAAAGCGCATCAACCGCGCGCTGCTCCGTGCCGATCAGATCGAATCTGCGGAAGGCAAGGCGAGCAGCGTGTACTGGTTCGCGCCGATTGTTGCGGATGCGGAGGCTGGCTTCGGCGGCGCGCTCAATGCCTATGAACTGATGAAAGCGATGATCGAGGCGGGTGCAGCCGGCGTGCACTTCGAGGACCAGCTGTCTTCGGCCAAGAAGTGCGGCCACCTGGGCGGGAAAGTGGTGGTTCCGACCCGCGAATTCATCGAGAAGCTTACGGCTGCGCGACTTGCCGCGGACGTTTGCGGCGTCCCGACCATTCTCGTTGCGCGCACGGACGCCAATTCGGCGGGCCTGCTTCTATCCGACGCCGACCCGCGGGACCGCGAGTTCATCCACGGCGAGCGCACCGCCGAGGGATTCTTCCAATTCCACGGCGGGATCGACGCGGCGATTGCGCGCGGCCTTGCGTACGCGCCGTATGCCGATATGCTCTGGTGCGAAACCTCGACACCGGACCTTGCCGAAGCGCGAAAGTTCGCCGACGCTATCCATGCACAGTTCCCTGGCAAGCTGCTGGCGTACAACTGCTCGCCATCGTTTAACTGGAAAAAGAAGCTCGACGATGTGACCATCGCCAACTTTCAGCAAGAGCTCGGGAAAATGGGCTACAAATTCCAGTTCGTTACGCTCGCGGGTTTCCATTCCCTGAACATGGGTATGTTCCATCTAGCACGCGGCTATTCGCAGGCCGGCATGACCGCGTATTCCAAGCTGCAACAGGAAGAGTTTGCGGCGCAGGAGCTAGGGTATCGAGCCGTAACCCACCAGCGATTTGTTGGCACTGGTTATTTCGACGAAATCGCAAAGCTGGCATCCAGCGGCAACTCCTCTACCACCGCGTTGGCCGGTTCAACGGAGGCCGCGCAATTCCACGGCCATGACGCGAAAGATCCGATGCCGAGCAATCCTGCCCTATAACTCGACCCGAGTGCGTTTGAGGCTTGTACGACGTTGAAACAGAAAAGGGCCGCTTTTAAGCGGCCCTTTCGCTAACGGTGTAAGTTCGCTAGGTTTATTGATTGCTGCCACTGGCGGTTGGCTGAGAGCCTTGTGAGGCGGCTTGATCGCCGATTTGCAGCTCATAAGCCTTGCCCTGGAAAAATACGTTGGTCAGGGCAGCGCTGCCGTCCTGCTGTTTCGTTGAAGAATAGCCGCTGGTTTGATTCTTTGGACCTGTAACCACGCGGGCCGGCACATTGGCTACTGTGTTCTTTCCGCTCGCGATACTCAGTTGCACGTTCGGGCCTTCTCCGTTCCATTCCACTGTGTACTGGCCGGGCGCCAATTGCTTGCCTTGCACGGTTACCGGCTCAAATAACTTCAGGGTCCCCTTGGTCGCTGGCGCCGCAAAGGCACTGGCCCCCAGCAGCAACGACGCAACTGCTACGCTAAACAGGTTCCTCGACACTCTCATGTGAACTCCCTTTCAATTTCCTTCCAAAGAAGGGGAAGAGTTCTCCCGTCACTCGTGAAAGGATTTTTTGACCCATTGGGTAGGATGCTAGGGTCAGGAGCAGGTAACATCTGTAATTTTGCTGTAAGGCATAGAAAAATTTGAAGATACAAAGGAAGGGACCTTGAGGAGCCGTCTTTACCGGTCGGCGAAAGTGCCTTATACGCCAACAAGTAAAACTCTCGTACCATTCAAGTTTCGCTTGGGAGTACCGATAATCACCTGGTATGGCGAGCCTCTATTTTTGCCAGCCTCACACCCAAAATCAGGGCATGCTGCGCGCAGTTCTAGATCGCGATGATTGCCAGCATCTGGCCGCGCCCGGAGCCATCACCTACGTTGGCGAAGAATTCCCCAGCCTCGCAAACTGCGAGCGGCAGGAACGTGACTTTGCCGTTCTGAAGGTAGATGCCGAGGAGGCAAATGCAACGTGGCGCTCCGGCTTCTACCGCGTGGACGCCGACCTGATGGAACTGAATAGCGTGCTTTTGACGCTTGCGCGCTGAATCGCTGCGTATCGGCCCCATTTTCACTGCAACCCGAACTGATTTTATCCCGCCCCCCGCTGCGAGGGCTGCAACCATCCTTCTGCCTAGGTTAGTCCCACAAATAACGATGCGCCGACACAGCTTGCTGTCAGGAGAAGTCGAGTCTATCCTGATAGCACGGCTATGAATCGCGTCTATCTGGATCACAATGCCACTACGGGGGTCGAGCCGGACGTGCTCGACGCGATGCTCCCGTTTCTTTCCGGAGAATTCGGAAATGCCGCCTCCATTCACACCTTCGGACAGCGAGCTCGCGCTGCCGTCGAGACGGCCCGCGAGCAAGTCGCGGCGCTGATCGGCGCGCGCCCGCAGGAAATCGTCTTTACCAGTGGCGGCACCGAAGCGGATAATCACGCGATTTTTGGCGTTACGCAGTCACCCTTGGCTGCGCTCAGCGATGGGGCCGGCGCTACCGCTTCCAAGCACATCATTACCAGTGCGATCGAACACGAAGCGGTGCTCAATACGTGCCAAGCGCTTGAGAAACGCGGCGTGGAAGTCACCTACTTGCCCGTTGATCGCGAGGGGCTCATTTCACTAACTGACTTGCGCCAGGCCATCCGCAAAGAGACTGCGCTTATTACGGTGATGCACGCCAACAATGAGCTGGGCACCGTGCAGCCGCTGGAAGAGATTGGCCGCATCGCGGCGGACGCCGACGTTTACTTTCACACGGACGCAGTGCAATCCACGGGCAAGCTTCCGGTCGACGTGAATGCGCTGCGCCTGGATTTGCTTTCCCTCTCCGGCCACAAGTTCTATGCGCCGAAGGGTGTCGGTGCGTTATACATCCGTGGTGGCACGCGGTTGCAGCAGCTTCTTTACGGCGGGCACCACCAGCGAGGCTTCCGTCCGGGAACGGAAAATGTGGCGGGAATTGTTGGTTTGGGAAAAGCTGCGGAGCTTGCGAGGAAGTCGCTGTCGGAAGATACGGCGCGCGTATCCGAGTTGCGCGACCGTTTGGAGGGAGGGCTGCTTTCGCGCGTGCCTCATTCGCACGCAAATGGAGCTCTGGCGCCGCGCACTCCCAATACTGCGAACATCACCTTCCCAGGCATAGAAGGCGAAGCCCTGGTAATTGCGCTTGATCTTAAGGGGCTGGCCTGCTCGACAGGAGCAGCCTGTTCTTCGGGCTCCGTAGAGCCTTCGCATGTGCTGACCGCGATCGGTCTTTCGCCCGAGGATGCACGCGCGAGTTTACGCTTTAGCCTGGGCCGGCACACTACGTCCGCCGACATCGATTTCGCCATGGAGATCGTGCCAACCGTCGTCGAACAGCTTCGCGACCTCTCGCCGACCTATCGCAAGGAAGCGGCAACGCGGTCGTAAGACGACAGGACAGCCAGAAATGGCTGTCCCACGCTTCTGAAACGCGGCCGAAGACGTCCGGCGCGCGGAAACACTGTTTTTCCCGTAAAATGAATAGTGCATGAGCAGCGCAAGCCAATTTGATACTTTGCCCGCGAGCGCCGAACTGCAAAGCGGCCTGATTGCCGTGGCCATGAGCGGCGGCGTCGATTCATCGACCGTCGCTGCACTCCTGCAGCAGCAAGGCCATCCGATCATCGGATTGACCATGCAGCTCTGGAACCAGCGCCGCCTGCCGGAATTGCAGGGCGACGGACCGGCGCAACATCGCTGCTGCTCGCTTGACGACGTCTACGATGCGAAGCGTGTGGCGCAGCACCTGAATTTCCCGCATTACGTGGTTAACTTCGAGCAGCAATTTGAAGCGCGCGTGATTCGCCCGTTCGTGGATCAGTATCTTGCCGGGCGCACGCCCATCGCATGCACCAACTGCAACACCGACGTAAAGTTTGAGCCGTTGCTGCGCATGGCGCGTCAGATTGGCGCGGAGCGGCTCGCCACAGGCCATTACGCGCGCATTCGCCGGAATGAGCAGACCGGCCGGTGGGAACTGTGGCGCGCTCGCGACGACAGCAAGGATCAGTCTTATTTCCTCTGGGGATTGACGCAAGACCAGCTTGCACGCAGCGAATTTCCGCTCGGCGAATTGAGCAAGGACGAAGTGCGCGCAGCTGCGCGGGCGGCGAATCTGCCGGTTGCGGACAAGCCCGAAAGCATGGAGCTGTGTTTCGTTCCCAACGGAAATTACGTTCAGTTCATCGAAGCGTATTCGCGGGAACGCGGCGCGGCCCTATCCAACAACGAGGGAGAGATCGTGTCCGAAGATGGCGTTGTGGTTGGACGCCACGGCGGCGTGCATAACTTTACGATTGGACAACGCAAGGGCCTGGGCTTTGCCGCCGGCAAACCGATGTATGTGGTGGCGATTGACCGCGAGAGTAACCGCATTGTCGTCGGAGATGATGAATCGTTGCGCACCTCCACTTGCGACGTGCAAGAGGTGAATTGGATTTCGCACGTCCTCTCGAGCGACCCGGTCCGCGCTGCGGTTAAGATTCGCCACAAACACCTTCCCGCGGAAGCCACGGTCACCCCCGTGGACGATACGCATGCACGCATTGTCTTTGACGCTCCGCAGCGGGCCATCACGTCTGGGCAAGGCGCGGTATTTTACGATGGCAAACGAGTTCTGGGCGGCGGCTGGATTCGCTAGAAACAAAAAAGGCAGCCGCATAACGCGCCTGCCTCATGAATTTTGCAGCGGTAAATCCGCTAAATAAAAAGCTCTTCTTCCTGCTCCAGCGGCTCTTCAGGACGGCGGTTCGCGCGCCGCGCGCGCAGTAAATCAATTCCAACCTTGATGCCTTGCATGAGGGCTGAAACCTTCTGTACAGGCCGCCAGACACTATGCGTAAACTTCGATCCCGCGTCTTCCATGGTTTCCATCGCGCCAGTCAGAATGCGATCCGCACGAACGAGCTGCCCACGCAAACGATCGGAAGCCTCGGTGAATACGCGGTCAACCTTCTGAGCTTGCGCCCGGGCCAAGTACACCACGTGCGCTGCGTCAGCGACCATTTCGGAAATTTTTGGCTGCGTGTCTTCCAGGAAAATCTGGACTCGGCTAAGAATTGGGGTCAGGCGCGATTCGAGATCGCCCGTGAAGCGCTCCAGCCGCTCCGACAGACGCTTCATTTGGAAGAACATTGCCGTGAGCACCGCGGCCTGAATAACAATGGCTACCGACGCGACCACAATGAAGACTTGAAGCCAAGGATCCATAGTCACCCCAAGCGCCCTGTCAGGGCCGCCTTACTCGTAAGATGCACATGCTACGCCTGTCGACGCAAGGCGCAAAGCTTGTCCCGGCTGTGACCTAGACGCTTACGATTTTGCCGACTCACGAAGATATGCTTCGCGGCCTGCTTCAACGGCCGACGAAATCGAATCCTTCTTGCGCACTGCTACATCCTTGCTGCGCTCGATCAGTTCATCCGCGCGCTCGCGGAGTTCACGTGCCTTGCGCTGCGCATAGTCGCGCCCTTCGTCCGCTTTCTTGGAGAGCAGGTCGCGCGTCTCTTCGCCAGACTTCGGCGCAAACAAAATTCCGACCAGCGCGCCCACGCCGAGGCCTACGAGGAAGTAAGTAACCTTGGATCCCACATTGTCGGCCATAAAACCTCCTGCGAGAACGTAGCATAGCAGTGTGCGGGGTGCAATACGGGCTAACCGCTGTCGGTCTTATCTCAGGTTACCTGCCGCAACCTCGGCGTCCAGGTGCGTAAGAATAGCTTCCGCGACTTTAGGTGAAACGACGCGGCTCAGTTTTTCTTTGCCGACACGCCGCAGGTTCGCGATGCTGCCGAATTCGCGCAGCAGCTTCTGAGTCGTGCGCGGCCCGACGCCGGGAATATCGCTCAAGGCGGTCTTGGTCTGCCGTTTGGCCCTTCGCTGACGATGAAAGCTGACCGCGAAGCGATGCGTCTCATCGCGAATCTGCTGAATCAGGTGCAGGACAGGCGAGTGGCGCTCCAGAATACAGGGCTCATCCTCCTGGCCGAGGATATACAAGATTTCTTCCTTCTTGGCGATGGCCGCCATCGGCTGATTGATGATTTGCAGTGATTCCAGAGCTTGCGCCCCGGCGTGCAGCTGGCCAACGCCTCCGTCAATCAAAATCAGGCTGGGCATAGGCCGCTTTTCTTCGAGGACCCGCCGGTAGCGGCGACTCACAGCTTCGCGCATGCTGGCGAAATCGTCGTTTTGCCCGAGCACCGGGAGGGGGCTGCCCGATGAAACGGATGCGCCGTTTACTTGCCCTTGGTCGCCGCGAATGATGAACTTGCGGTACTCCGACTTCTTCATCCGGCCATCTTCCCACACGACCATCGAAGCTACCGTGTCTGTGCCTTGAATATGCGAAATGTCGAAGCTTTCGATGCGGCGCGGCTCCTCGAGCAGATTGAGCGCGTTCTGCACCGCTTCGCCGATGGCCTTGGACGTGGGCTTCAGCACGCGGAAACGCTGCTCGAAAGAATGCTTCGCGTTATTTTCCACGAGATCCAAAAACGCGCGCTTGCTTCCGCGCTGCGGGGTGAAAATTTCAACTTTGTGGCCAGCTTGCTCGGTCAGAGCCTCCTCTAACAGCGCGCGATCCTCAAAATCGATGGGGACATGGATCGCTTTCGGCAGATACTCTGCGTCCAGATAAAACTGCTTGAGCAGCGATGGCACAAATTCGTGCGGGTCGAATTCTTCGAGGTCTTCCCAGTAGAACTCGCGGCGGTCCACCACGCGGCCGCCACGCAAGTGAAACAGGTTCGCGGAAACCAAAGGCGGCTCGGCGTAATACGCAAACACGTCGGTGTCGTCGCCCTGTGCGGCGGCTATGCGCTGGCGCTCTTCGATGTCCTCCAGCGTGCGTAGCAGATCTCGATACGACGCCGCCTGCTCAAAAAGCTCCTGCTCCGCGGCGGCAGCCATACGCTCTTCGAGGCTCTTCATCAAATCGTGGCGGCGGCCTTCAAGAAACATACGAGCGTCCCGAGCCGCCTCCGCGTAATTTTCATCCGTGGTAAGCCCGTTCACGCACGGCCCTTGGCAGCGCTTGATGTAATACTGCAGGCAGGGCCGCGGATGATTGCGCGTCAAGTCCACTGTGCAGCTCGGCACCAGGAAGCGTTTGTGAATGAAATGAAGAATCCTGCGCGCCAAGCCGGCCGGAAAATACGGACCAAAATAAAGTGAGCCGTCCTTTTTGATGCGCCGGGTGAAATACACCCGCGGATATTTCTCGGCCGCCGTGAACTTGATATACGGATACGTTTTGTCGTCGCGCAGCAGGACGTTGAATTTCGGGTGATAGCGCTTGATGAGGTTGTTTTCGAGCGCCAGAGCCTCGCGCTCGTTGTCGACAACGATGGTTTCCAGGTCGGCGATCTCACGAACCAGCGAGCCGGTTTTCGCGTCCATCCAGCGCGACTCGAGGAAATACGAGCGCACGCGACTGCGCAGCGACCCGGCTTTGCCCACATACAACACGGCGCCCGCGGCGTCCTTGAACAGGTACACCCCGGCCGTTTCCGGCAGCGCAGCAGCTTTTTCGCGAGGTTCCATAGAACAGCCGTCAGTTATCGGAGCGTAGGCTTCCGATTTTCATGCAACTTCCATCATACTAGAGCGAATCCGACACGGAGAGGCTTAGGAATCGAACCTGCACATGCAACGAAACCCGCTAACTCATTGGATGCTGGCAGCCGCCGGAATCATCCTGTTTTCGTCCGGACCGAGCACCCACGCTCAGGACCAAGCGCCGGAATCCTCATCCAAACCCGCTGACCCGCCCGCGCCCAAGAAACCGGACAAGAAGCATAAGTCTGACAGTGCGACGGAAAATGCCCCGGACCAGCCCGCCTGGGACCCCTTGCGCGCCGAAAAAGACATTGAAGTCGGCCAATATTACATGCACAGAGGCGACGTGGACGCGGCGATCGACCGCTTTCAAGATGCCACTACGGCGAAGCCCGGCTACGCTGTTCCCTTCCGTTACCTGGGCGAGGCGCAAGAGAAAAAGGGATTGAAGAAGCAGGCTATTGCATCGTATTCGCGGTATCTCGATCTTTACCCGCACGCCGAAGATGGCGATAAGATTCGCAAGAAAATCGACAAGCTGCGAAAGGAAGTCGAGAAAAAGAAGAAGTATTAGCGAATAGCTCGCTACTCTGCGTTCTCAGCGCAACCGCTGCATACCTTGCTTTAGCGCGCCAAACGGTCCAGCACTCGCCGCGCGCGCTCAAATTCCGCAAACCGCTTCTCTTCCTCGCGGAACTCGCGTGAATGCGACACCAGGCTGCAGCCGGAGCGCCGCGTAGGATGCTTCACATGCAGCATCTCGTGATACAGAACGTACTCCACCGCGAATTGCGGCACACCAGGGCGGTCCATGCGCCGGTTAAGCAAAATGTGATTTGGGCCGGGATCGTAGCAGCCGAACTGGCGCCTCCAGCTTCGATTGCTCCAGCCGATGTGCGGGCGTTGCAGCTTCCCGTCGAAATATCTGGCGTTCAGGCTCTCGAAAAGTTTCTCCAGATCAAAATGCCTCCCCAGCGGCCCCGCCGCACCCGGACGTATGCGTTGCCTGCGCATGTGGTTGATGCGTTCGCGCGTGCGATCCGAGCGCGCGTATTCCAGATATGGCGCGGTTATTGATCCTGGAGCCCTGCGCCGGTACACACGAGACAATAATAAAGCTGCCGCACCCTCGAGAACACTGAGTGGCGCTCGCCGCAAGAGGTCCGAAAATCGAACCCACACCGTCTCTTCGCGGCGGCGGATGGTCAGCACCAAACTGCTGTAAGGGTAAAACTCAACGCGAAACCGCGGCGGCCGCCCTTCACATCCCAGGCGCGTGTAAACCCGCTGAAACAATGCTGCGCCGCCGGGAACATTAGGGCTCCGATCAGCTATGCGCCTGGCAATCTGCGGTTTCAATTCGCGCGTGCTTTCCTGAGCCTTTGCCTCACGATTCAAGCCGGAGCTAATTCTTCCTCCTCACCGGCGGCGGCGCAACAGCCTTTTTGGCCTTTTCCGCATCATTCATGGCGTCCCGAGTGCCCTCGATGGCATCGTCCAAATTGTCTTTGTAGATGTCGATCTCCGTTCCGTCCGCGGAAAGCTTCTCGAGAATTGCGAGGAACTCCTTCGCCCGCTCGGCCATCAGATCGATTCCCGGCCGAATGTTTTCCTGCTTCTGAATGCCGAGTTGCACGAGGTCCGCGGCGTCGTCCACGCAACCCACATAGGCGTTCATCAGCGCATTCAGCATTTCGGGATGCTTGTTGGAGGAAGGATGCTGCAATTCGTACTGAAATTTTTTCAGCCGGTCGTCCGCGAACGTAAGAAACAGCTTGATGCGCTCATTGGTGGTTTCCGCGTCTCGGATTTTGTCCGACTCGAGCGCGGACAAGTAATCCTTTTGCGCCATGCTCGCCGGCGGGGCAAGAAGGCTCACGCCAATTGCCAGGAGTGAGAACCATAAGAGCATGGCATATTTCATGGCGATACTCCTTGTCCGCCAGAGCTTTTGGTAGGGGGTTTTTTATCGCTCGGGTGGCGCGGAAACAACAATTCCAAGAGCTCATCATCGATATTAGCCAGATCGCGACGCACGAGTTCAAGCGGGGGACGATACTCATCCGGCGCGATCACCAGCACCTCGTCGACCTCGCGAAGCGACTTATGCACATGAATCTGTAACTGCTTGAACCCGCTGGTGTGGCGTTCCGCGTCTGGGTGGTCTTTCTTCAGTGCATCGACGGCCGCACGCGCATTGTCGCGGTACTTCTCCATAACCAAACCAATCGTCTTGTAATCGTTGACCTGTGACGCTCGCCGGGTCTCTTCCAACTGGGCATCGCCCAGCCGCTCCAGCAGTTTGGCCTTGTGCACCGAATTTCTTTCGTGGTCAAAGCGTGCCTGCAGCGTGTGCACATCGTCGGTAGCCGCGCGGGCGATTCCCACGGCAGTCACAACAGCCAAAATGATCAGCAGGCTCGCCCCCCAGCGACTCATGCTTATCTTTTCCCCTCCAGCATGTGCTTCAAGACTTTGCTTCGCTGCTGCGCCTGCCAGACTTGGTCGGATGTCTTTCCCTGCTCCAACGCCAGAAATTTATCATAAGCTTCCAGTGCCGGTTTGAACTGATGCAACTTATCGTAGCAGAGCGCGCGAATAAACCACGGGCCGGGACCGGGTGGTTCCACTTTTGCAATCACGTCCAAAGTCTCAAGCGTCGCCGGACAGTTTCCGGATAGGTAGTACGTCGAACTGAGATCCTTCCAGTACACCAGATTGTTGCGGTCGAGTTGCAAGGCTGCCTTTAATTCCTTTTCTGCCGATGCGAAATCCCGCTTCTGCAGATAAATACGGCCAAGCCCGCCAATCAGTTGAGCATCGCCTGGCGCCAGGGTGATGGCGCGCCGCAACGTGACGATTGCGTCCGCTAATTTATTTTGCCCGATCTGGATATCCGCGCGCAGCCGCAGCGAATCAAGGGACGGCGGCTTGCCGGCATCGGCGCGATCGAGTTCCGCAAGAGCAGCGTCGTACTCCTGCGCCTTGACCAACAAATGGACGAGACGGGCGCGCGCGCCGGGATCGTCGGGCATAACAATCAAGTACTTGCGATATGCGTCCGCCGCTTCCGGTTTATTCTGCGCGTCCAGACTTTGGGCCAGCCCTTGAAGTGCCTCAGGCGCATCGGGCCGAATTTCCAGCGCATGCCGGAATCGTCTCTCCGCTTCCGCCGGCTTGCCGCTGCGCAGATCCAAGTCTCCAAGATAGTGGTTGGCCGAAAAGTCGTTGGGATCAAGATGCAATACGCTTTCAAAAGATCGTGCCGCACCCTCCTTGTCTCCAGATTGGTCCTGCGCGATAGCCAGAAGAGAGCGTGGACG
>Ga0210410_10000940_pt1 | contig 28408 bp, 27 predicted proteins | sample IncBWC4MmetaG_FD_161058 | JGI IMG/M metagenome (GOLD analysis project Ga0210410, IMG submission 161058) | Forest soil microbial communities from Barre Woods Harvard Forest LTER site, Petersham, Massachusetts, United States - Inc-BW-C-4-M | ecosystem: Environmental > Terrestrial > Soil >... | reverse complement strand
TCAAGATGCGCAGTTGAACACGCTCGAAGAGCAGATCAACGTCTCCAACCAAAACTTGAAGGCGGCCGAAGCCCAATATACGCAGGCTCGCGCCATGCTTCGATATCTTCGCGCCGACTATTATCCTTCGATCGACGCGGGCGCGGCGGTGTCTCGAAATAGGATCTCGGCCAATCGCCCTCCCCTCAACACCACCACGGATGGGGTTACATACAATGATTTTCAAATTCCCTTCGAGCTGTCCTACGAACTCGATGTGTGGGGACGCGTCCGCAAGACGGTCGAATCACAGCGCGAGCAGGCGCAAGCCAGCGCCGCGGACTTGGCTACTGTCAATTTGAGCCTGCACGCGCAGCTTGCCATGTTTTACTTCCAGGCACGAAGTCTGGATGCGCAAGAGCAGCTCTTGAATTCGACCGTCATTGAATACGAACAAGCGTTGCAGTTGACTGATACTCGATTCAAGGGAGGTCTCGCGTCCGATGTGGAAGTTGAACAGGCCAACACCCAGCTCGAAACCACCCGTGCCGAAGCCATCGATGTCGGGGTGCTTCGCGCGCAGTTTGAGCATGCCATCGCCACCTTGATTGGTAAGCCGGCGTCGTCTTTTTCACTCTCGCCGCTTCCGCTTACTTCGCCGCCGCCTTCTATCCCTCTGCAACTTCCCTCCGAGCTTCTTGAACGTCGCCCCGATATCGCTTCCGCCGAACGACGCATGGCCGCCGCGAATGCGCAGATTGGTGTGGCCAAGGCCGCGTACTATCCGACCATCAGTCTGGGTGCCACGGGTGGTTTTGAAAGTGGCGTCATCACCACGCTTATTTCTGGTCCGGGTGGCCTGTGGTCGATCGGAGCGTCGGCAGTTGCACCAATCTTTGATGCAGGTCGTCGCCGGGCAAACGTGGATCAAGCCAGAGCCTTCTACGACGAAACGGTAGCGAACTACCGTGGAACGGTCTTGACTGGCTTTCAGCAGGTGGAGGATAACGTGGCGGCGCTTCGCATTCTCGAAAAGGAAGCGGAAACACAGCAGCGTGCGGTGACCGCTTCCGAGAAATCCCTGGAACTTTCACTCATCCGCTATCGCGGTGGGATTACAAGTTATCTAGAGGTCACTGTCGCCCAGAGCGCGGCGCTTTCCAACGAGGTAACTGCCGTCAATATTCTCGGCCGCCGGATGACCAACGCGGTGCTCTTGATACAAGCGTTAGGCGGTGGCTGGGATCGCTCGGCCTTGCCGCAACGCCCCGAATGCTGCGGAAAACTCTCTAGCGATTCCAGGTGATCTATTCGTATTTTCAGCAAGAGCGCATTCGGGTTCGTCGTGGCGCGGTTCGGGCTTTTCCTGCAACAACTTCGCGTTTCCCAACATTCAATCGCGGATCTGTCGTTCTGGCTCTCCCTCTGGTTCGGCACCGCCCTGATCGCGGTTGGAGTGATGGTCAATCTCCTGGCCGGATGGCGCCATGCCCGGATGGTTGGGGAACTCGATCGCGGCCAACAAGAAAGGCCACACCATTCCGCGCCGGCTGTAGCGATCACTTTGTTCCTGGCTATGACGGGACTCACGATGACGGTCTATCTGATTTCCCTGCACGCTTCCACACGCTCAAATCCTGAAAATAATTTCAGAAACGACAAGGAGACATTTATGATGCCGGCTACTAACAACGGTGTTGCTGCGGTTCTCAGTAACCATTCAGTGGATCAGACTGTCGAGAAGCTTAAGGGCATTCTGCAAGAGAAAGGAGTGGCGCTATTTGCCGTTGTGGACCACAGCGGAGAAGCAGAAAAGGTTGGGTTAAAAATGCGGCCCACAAAGCTCTTGATCTTCGGCAGCCCCAAAGCAGGAACGCCGCTGATGCTGGCTGCGCCGAGCGTTGCCATCGATCTGCCGCTCAAGATTCTGGTGTGGGAAGACACGCAGGGAAAAGTTTGGGTGGCGTATAATGCCCCAACCTACCTGCAGGAGCGGCACAGTTTCCCCAAGGAATTGCTGCAAAACATAGCAGTGGTGGAGACTCTGGCAATCAGCGCGGGAGAGTAGTCACCGCCGTTCGAGACGAGCGAGTCAGATTAATTCGTAGTTATCCATACCTCGCCTCTCCATCTCTTCAGTGCGGGAACTCCGCTGCCTTGAGTAAGGCCGAGTACTCGACTTTGGCATCCTTATATATGGGCAGGTCCGAGTCGGCGCTCTTCCAGAGCGCCAGGAAATCTTCATACGATTTTCGCGCTCCCTTTTCATCGTGCATGAGTACCTGAGCACGCGCCAACTGCAGAATAGCAAGAGCCTCAGTTACGAAACCGGCGCCGATACCAGAGTGATCGAGAACTTTGCGAAACTCGGCCGCTGCAAGCTCCCCTTTCTTGAGCCGGAGATAAGCGAGGCCTCGAAGATACGCACTAATATTCGTATGGGAGAGAAATGTAAGCCGTTGGCTTTCGCGACATTCGCTGATTATGGGCGGCACATTCGCGTTTTCGGCCAGAACGAACTGGAAGGGAGAAAGAGCATGACTGCGTGGCGGAGGAGGGGGGATTCGAACCCCCGAGACCCTTTCGGGCCTAACGGTTTTCAAGACCGCCGGTTTCAACCACTCACCCACCCCTCCGTTTCTAATTATAACCTGCGACGACACTTAGCTGCTTGTTTCGTGACAGTTCGGGTTTCGATTGCTGCAATTTGGTGCGTACTGTCACCAAATTGTCACGGACACTGCCAAGCTTTCCGACTGCTGCCCTCTTGGAATCGAGATTTGTGTGCGTGTATCGCATCGTGACCGTGACAGACGAATGTCCCAATAATTCTTTCACCGTCACGATTTCGACGCCTCGATCCAACAGGCGAGAAGCGAAAGTATGACGCAACGTGTGCCACGTCACTTTTTCTATTCCCGCTTTCTCACACGCCAGCGCGAACCCTGCTTTAAGATCAACAAACGGTTTCCCCGTCCCGTGATTGTAGAAAACAAAATCATTCTTTCTGCCTAGCGCCCAAGATTCGAGAACTTTTCGGGCATCCAAATTGATTGGAACGGTCCGAGTTTTTCCCGTTTTTGGCGCGAAGACATTAAGAATTTCTTTTTCCCAATCCACGGCAGACCATTGCAGAGAGAAAATTTCGCCGGTCCGCAAGCCTGTGTTCAAAGCAAATCGAATCAGGTCTTGTATAAACGGCGCTGCATTTTGGAGAAGCTTTTCTTCCTCTTCCAAGCTCAAAACCCGCGAACGAATATTGAATTCCCGAAAGAATTTCACTCGTCGGACGGGATTGAGATTCAGGAAAAGGTCCCAGTTGATTGCGAGATTGAACATCCGCTTAAGTAAAGCCAGCTCACGATTAACTGTCGAACCGGAAACCGCCGTGCGTCGATTGAGCTTGTAGCCCTCGATTTCGACGGCGGTTATTTCTGTGAGCTGTCTTTCCGTTCCGAAAAATTTCTTCAGGTGTTCAAGCATTTGTTGATCTCTCAACCAAGACCGCTTGTTTGCCTTCGCGTGCACCATATACTGTTCGCCGAACTTGCCGAGTGTAATTTTGACGGGACACTTGTGGATGCCCCGAATTACATCCGACTTTCGCAAAGATAGAAGCTGTTCGGCGTCTCGCTTGTGCGAACTGCGCGAAGACTCTTGTATTCGCCTTCGGTTTTGATCGGTGTAGTCGATCCAGAAAGTACGACCTCTTTTGTAGATTCCCATTTGCGGCTCCCCTTCTACCCTCTGCCAGCCGCGCGCACATTCTAACAGGCGCGCTGGCAATCCTCTAGTTCCCGTTCGGCCTTCGGCACTCGACTCGATTCGCCTCGATAAATTTCGTTAGGTCCGCGACACAAAAACGAAGCGCACGGCCAATTTTCACGAACGGGATTCTCCGTTGATAGACCCAACCGTAGAGCGTTGATACGGAAACGCACAGCATTCTCGCCGCATCTTGGACAGTAACGAGCCGGTCTTGAGTGAGAGATTCCACGTTTAGATCAATTCTCCGGCGAGATGTCCCGCGCGCGGTACCCAAACGAAAGTGACTGCAAGTTTCTTGCGGCGAATCACAGGTTGGGTGGATTCCCACAACTTGAATAACTTCGGATTACGCACCACGTACTGACCGTTAAGCTGAGAGCATACGACTTGGAAATCTCGCCGTTGGGATTCAACCCGTGCCAACACTTCGGCCTGACGAAAACGCCAGTATTTTCCGGGCCGGTAACCGGGCAATCGTTCCGTGGATCGTTTGCGCATGCGTCCGTAAATCCAAGAAACAGGAACCTGCAACATCGTTGCAACTTCGTGGACAGTGAGAAGATGGCTTTCTTCTCTTGCGGCTTCCGTGTGTACTGCCATGTTCGGAAAACTGAATGAGGATTCTTGCTGATGTGCAAAGCGCGGGGCATGCTGTCTTGAGGACGCTGTATTCTCGCGCACGGCGAATTGGTTTGGATGGGATTTCATTTTGTTACGCAGTCTTTTTCAGAGCGTCTCCTTGAATGGACTCGTGATTGTCACTGGTTACGCATGGGTGTGCATCGGCCCAGCGTTTGAACTCGTCGTCTTTCCTGAATAAAAACTTGAGTGCTTCAGACACGACGTAAGATGGATTCGCGTCAAGAAACTCGGCGTACCTGTCCAGATTGCGCCTGACTTCTTCCTCCAAACGGACTTGAAGATTTGTAGTCTTCGGTTGCTTCGATGGTGCTTTCAGAAGTGCCATTTAACTCGCTCCTTTTCTGTTGAAGTATGTAGTGCAGCTTGCATTACAGAATTTATGTTTCGACCCGTGCACGCGGCCAAGACGGCTTCGCGCAAACTGCGCGAGAGGGCGGGAGCGATCCCACGAATTTTTGGGCGGCTGAAAGCCGCACAAAGTGGGGTCGCTCCCGCCCTACAGACGTTTTGGCCGCGTGCATGTTTCACGCTCCTCCTTCCCGTATCTTCTGTTCTCTGTAGAGCTTGGCTTTCGGTTTCGGTGACGTTTGGGCAGAAAACCGTTCGGAAAATGCCCGTACCTTCCAGTCGTCACCCCAACGCTTCGCGGAGTTCCCGAAAACGGTTTCGTGTCCTGGTATGGTGATGGCTTGAAAACGGATTCTTTCGGAAGCTGGAAGTACTGGTGTTTCGTGTCTTGCAATGTCGCTGGGCAATTGGTTACGGCACCACAATCGGTAAAGAGTTTCAAACCTCGGCCCGGTAAAACGCTTCTTCGCTTCATTTCTGAAGATCAGGTCGGCGTCGGTGACTAACCCGTATTGTTTGCGATTCCATTTGGTTCGCACGTCAAAATAGTGGAGCAAATCCGGCAGTCCCTCTCGTTTGATCAGTAGTGAAAAGAACTCTCGGGCCTCGCCTTGGAGTCTTGTTGAGGTTGAAATGTAAATGAACTGGAACGAAGGAAGGTGCTGGAAAAGGGGCCGGTAGCGTCGCAAGTGCGCGACGTATGGATCGAGATTCCAGTGCCCGGAGTCCACATAGGTAAAGGTCACCACAGGGGGTAACTCAAGAGACGGGCAAGCGAGAAACACAGGAAAGCCATCCGAGAAAGTGATGGGCTTTCGGTTCGCGTCCTCTGATGTAAACAGCGCAGAGTCAAGCTTCAGAGTCTCGGTGAAGTACTGGCGCTTCCTCTGGGCCGTCTCGAAATAGTCATTTTCGGGATGAGTCAAAATGAAATCCAAAGCCAAAAGCTGCGTCTTAATATGGTCGAGTTCGTGTTCGCGGCGATGGCGCAGATAGTCCTTGCCGATGGCGGAGAACAGTCGGCGCGAGTGAATGTGATAAACAAGGCTCTTCCGCGTGTATCTCTGCGCAGAGGCGTGGCCGAATGCGATCAGCCTCTCCACGAAGCATGCGCTTCGCTTGCCACTCTTGGCTTTTGCGAATTCTAGGAACTGCCGCACCGTGAAGTAACCGGAATAGGTGGCCGCGATATACAGGAATCGGGCTTCCGATTCGGTATAACCGAATGCGTAGAGGTTCGCGAGATGGGTTTCCGATATGTTCATAGGTCACAGCTTGAAGATCGTAGCGATTAGGTGATGGTCGTCCCGAACGCGACGGAAGTGCGCCGCATCTTCGGGACGGGCATAGATTTGGAATCCCGCGCGCGCCTTCTCTGAGAACGCGCGCGAGTGGTAGTGCTCGGTGGCGAGTTCGAGGTCACGCCTCTGAATTTCGTTGTCGTTTTCGTTTACGTACTCGATGCGCAGATCGGGGATCGGAATTTTCCCGTCCACGACTCTGAGGTCATAATTTCGGGCGACCTCCTCTTGAACCTCTTCGGCGTTCCGGCGGCTGTCTTTGGAAGCTCGCGCGTGGCGCGAATAAAGTTCATGTTTCATTTCGTAATCAAGCATGACGCGGAGAACTTTGCCGCCATCGGCTTCGATCTCATCTGCTGCCTTGTGATAGAGCCGGTAAAGGTCAGCATCGTGGATGGCCTCCTTCGGTTTCTTCAGGTCGTGGTATGTAGCTTGACCGGAGGGCACGACTTTTCCGCGCGAGAGAAGTTTGTGACCTTCCTTCGTGAGCGTCACAACGGGGCCGGGATTGTATTGAATCGTAGCGACACTTGATTCCCGCACGAGACCTTGACGGGCCAGATTTTCAACGTCGTTCTCCATGCGGGAGCCGTCGCCGTTGTAAGCGAATTCCGCTAAGTCTTTCGTAGCGACAATGCGAAATTTGCCGACTTCGGAAAGCGTATGAATCTCAGAATCGCGAAGCGAATAGGTCTTGTCCCGGTCTATATACTTCGTACGGACACGATGAGCGAGAATGGCTTGAACGCGATCTTCGCGCGGCAATGGCGGGCGGTCTTTATCGGAGCGTTCTCGCTGCTCCTGATTGCGTTGGTCGGTTCGCGCTTCCTCGCGGTGAATCTCGGAGAGCCTATTGCGAGAGTCCCAACCCGAGGATGAACCTCGGCTCACGTCGCGTCTCAAATCGGAGTCGCGAAAATCATCGACATCAAATCCTCGGGACATAGCGGGTCAACTCCAAAACACTGCGGGAACTGCAACCTCGAAGACAGTTATCTGCGGGTGAAAGCAGAGGCCCCTCTGTTCCCCGCGATGGAAAGGCGGTGGTTGACGGGGCTGCGACGGAGTCGGGCAGGAACCTCCCTCACTTATATAGAGGGGAAATTTCGGGAAAATCTCACAAGAAAAATTAAGAATTTTGGCGGCGAGTGGGCTTCCTGGTGATTGGTACTAGGACTGGCGTTCGGCCTGCTGCGCTACTCGTTAGCGCTTATGCGAATTGCTTAGAAAGATTTTCAATTTAGCTTCAGGTTGGACTGAAATTTCTTTTTAACTTTATACATTTTCGTATTGATTGTCCCTGAAAAAACGGCAACTAGAAACTCGCCATTGGGAGCCGCCGCTCTGACTTTCTCAACGTCTTCCAAAGAAAACTTAGCCCGTAAGGCCTGGCAGCGATTCGTACCGCCAAAGCTGTTGCGCCAGGTTTCCGCCAACGGCTCCGAGAGATATGCCTCCTTGACAACATTCCCAGACGGGTCTGAGAGCAATACAATGCGGGTGATCGAAGTGCAGCCTTCTGAAATAGTCTTACCAGCATAACCTTGAGCCACTATCATTAGTGATCGCTGCTTGTCCTCTTCCGAGAGCTCATATTGGATGAATTGTTTCTTGGCTGACTCGGCCTTAATCGCGAGAACTGCCTCCGGCATGTAGAGAGTTATTGCAGGTACCTGGTTTCCCTGCGCGGCCATTAAGCCCATATCCTGAATCGATACCCAGTGATCCCTTCCCATGCCTGCGATGGCGTGTTTCACCTCATCATCTGACAAGAGATTCGGCGGCTGCCTTGATGCGCTTGACGTGGTGTCCGCTACTGACGAAATGGGTGGGTCAGATTGAGTCGTTCCTTGTGACACGGACGGAAGAGTCTCTCCCGGTGCAAGCTCAAGGTAATCAGCGAGCCTGCTTGGGCTAATAGGGCCGCAACTGTCTAGTTGAGTGCCGTCTTCAAATTGGACCAATATCGTTGCTGACGCGTAAGTGTCCTGCAACATGGCGCGAGCGTCCGGAGCCAACCTCTTCATGTTTTGCTCCGACAACCTGGGGATATTGTTGGGCTTTAGAGAAATTACCTTCGCCTGCTTTCCGGCGTATGTAAGCACAGCGGTATACGTGCCCGGCTGGCAAAACGGCATCCGTTGGACGATAACTTCCTTGCCGGTAAGTAAGCTGAGGTCCCGAATTATCTGTGGACCCTGTTGGGCAAAACAAAACCCAGCGGTTAGCAACATCGCGATGACAATTTTGAGTGGTTGCTTACTCGATATTCTTGAGGGCGTGAAAGCACCGATCATTGTCTTCGCCTCAATTCTTCTCGAAAAAGGCGGCAACTACGATCGAGAATAGATGTTTTGTCTTCACTTGGTTTCCCACTATTTCCCTATTTTTTCACGCAATACTTAGCCTGCAACTCCGACGACAACTTGCCTGAAGCACAGAAAGCAGTGACATTATCCGGAGATTGATTTGGAGTACCGTTCACCTTTGGCTTCGGCAACTTGATGGGGTTGTATGACCCTTCTTTCTTGGGATTCTCGGGGTCGGGAATCATGAAATATGTGACCCCAGCGTGATGTTCTATTCGATAGAGGATCTTACTACTAGCTTCAAGACTCTTTGCGCTGTCGTGATGACCCCAGGTATGGTCAAGGAATACAACGGTGCCATCTTCCTCGACGAGCATCAACACATAAGGTCGAGAACATGGAAGGAGCAGGGCCGCCATCGTCGCTCCGCCTGCGCATGGCTCAATGACAAGTTCGTTTCCATCGGGCATATCCGCGACGAGATTCGCGCCATAATCCTGGACGATTCCGCCCGTGCAATGGACGCCAAATAATCCGCTTTGGCAAGACGTGGTGTCAGTCCAGCCCGTGGAGACCACACCCCCGACATGGAGAGGTACCTTCGTGAGTGCGCCCATCTTGTAGTCGTTACTGTGGTCTTTCGCCTGAACACAGACCGTGGACAAGAACACGGTCGCGAGCATCACTAGTCTCCTCATCTTGAGCTCCGCACGCATTTTTCCCATGGAAAAACCCAAAAAGCCAGTTTATATTTCAGGTAGCAAGTAAAATGTATTATTTCCCGTTCAATCTATTGACAACACACCTTCGCTTCAAAGTGCGGGACACTAGATTCCTAACACAAAGTCTCCAATAAAAAAAGCCTCCGCGCTCCCATCTTGATAAAGGTTCTTGTAGATACGACAAGCGGGATCGGCGAACATAGATGGTGGCCACGCCGGACATGCTCCGCGAAGAGATTTGCTAAAATTGATAGGGCAGACTCACCGGTATCGGCTCAGAAAACGAAAACAAAGAATTTGCGGGACAACAGATATGGATGCTGAGATAAAGGCAGAGCTTGTCTCATACGAGTGGGGAGTACTCGAATCGTTGGAACGCGAGTACGGCCTCGACGCCGAATTGGTTAATGGCTTCGCGTCATCTCTGGTTGATTTAAGAACTCTTTGCAGGCAAGCCGCGCTCCCAGCGGACGGGGAATTTCGAGCGGGCAGAATTGTCACGATGGGACTCACAAACAACGTACACCTCCTGCTGATTGGTGGGCTTCGGTCCCTTGAAGATGGTAACGGCGTTCTCTGGTCACAATCTGTGAGGGCGCTCATGGAGCTTTTGGGGGCTTGTACGTTGATACAAGAAAAGCCGGCATTCGCACCAACTCTTCTTGATCATGTTAAGGCTGGCAAACTTTATGCTGCGGCTGAAAGGGCTCGGCCAGGCCTCTTATCAGACATCAAACGATTGCACTCGATTGTGCATCCGGGGGCCGGTGCGATCTATGTTGGCCACAGAATCGCAAACGAACACGGCCGACACGCCGAGTTCACTTATGGGTTGCTCCGGTATCCTCGAGAGGAAGTCCACGAAGGCGCTACCGTGCTTGGTAACATGGCATTCTATATCGTAGAGAAACTCAAGGTGATCGTTTCGGATACAACTATTCAAAGCATGGGCAAAATTATCATGAAGCGTACCGATCAATGATTCGGTCTAAGCCGTTCGGAAAATTGTCTAGTCCGATTTGCAAACCGTTAATACCGAACATGGTGCCTGCCCGGATTGCGGCCTCCTTTACAAACGGGGTTAAGGAGGGGGCCTCCAGCAATCGCCGCCCGAAAACGAAGTCGCGATTGGAGTCTTGACAAGCATCTAATTATAGCCTAATCTTTAGATGATAATAGGAGCGGCGATGACTAGGCAGAGGCTAAAACTAAAACAGGCGAGTGCGGTCCTTCAGATACAGCCAAAGGAACTGCAAAATCTTGTTCAATTCGGTGTCGTGAAACCTTCGCGGTCAGAGGGAACGTATTTCTTCGACGCGAAAGTTCTCTTGGTCGCGAAGGTCGCATCCTATCTAAAAGAATCTCTGGGTACGCGCACAAGTGTGCTTTCCAAATTGATGGAGGCATTTAGCGCGTGCGAAGACAAGCTCAAAACAGAGAATCCGAAGTACATAACTTTTAGCTGCCGACTTGGGACGGAAGAAGAACCAATCAAACTCGGAGTGCCGTTCCGAACCTTTGGCGAACAGATTGAGGAACGAATGGGAAGGGCCGATCTCTATAAGGACATGCCGCGTGGGAGAAAGCGCCGAGGCTGGAAAAAAGAATTTCTGGAATCGCTAACGGAAGCGGCGAAAGACATCGGCGAAGTTTCCGAAGAAGATATTTCGCGCACCGTGCGCACCTATCGAAGAGAAAAGCGCGCGCCGGAGATTACCGTTGCCGCCGAAGTCTAGGAAACGTAAACGACGAGTTGTCGTTGACACAAGTGTGCTTGTGGCAGGCATCTCAGGCTTTAGAGAGCCTTTCGTCGCTGGTCGCAATCCAAGTGCTGATTTGCTTCGCGAGTGGGCCGAGCGGGACAATTTCGTGTGGCTCGTAACCGAGGATATTTTGGATGAGTACAAAGAAGTTCTGAAGCGCCTTGGCGTCAAGCCAAACCTTATCGGCACACTCATCAACCTAATCCGAGAGCGAGCCGAAGCGGTCAAGGTGCGTTCCTCGGCCGAAATCTCTCCCGATCCCAAGGACGACGCATTTTGCCTTTGCGCTGAGTCCGGCAATGCAGACCTAATTATCACCCTCAATCTCAAAGACTTTCCGGAGGAATATCTGAAATCCAAAGTAGTCCTTCCAAATCAACTCTGAATAACTCTACAACTGCAGCTCAACACCATGCGGTGAGTCAATGTAGTGTGATGTACTGGCGACGTTGCTCTGGTGAGATGAGTACTTCGTAGGAGGAAAACATGGGATCAGGTCTTATTATTCCTATTGAAGAACGATGCGCATCTCTTCGAGATTTCCTGTTGGACCAAACGAGGGCAGTAACTCAAATAAGAAAGCTCCGTCCAACGCTCATCCCCGAAGAAGCGGCGCCGTTTCTTTACCTATGTTTTCCATGGATACACGTCCCCGCAGGTAGTGACCAAGAGACACTTCTGACGATAAGTCGAAAGGAATTCGAGGCCGCTGGGTTCCAAGGGGCGCGTGTTAAGGAGCAATTGGAAATAATACGGAGTGAAGACAAGCACCTCCGGGAATGCTGCGCGAACATTGGGCAGCTTGCTCAGTTCTTGGACGCACGTTTTATTGCACCAAGTGTGAATTTACTGATGGCCGCTCGCTCGAAGCGATGCTCCCACGAGAGCAACGGCACAACCTTTGCTTGATGGCAAGCGGCGGCTTTAGTCTAACCGTAGACTCGCGTACGTCGCTTTCTCCGAGATATTTGTTGGCGCTTTTAAATTCGAAGTTACTCTTTTCGTACCTGCGGTCAATCAGCAACGTATTTCGCGGGGGCTGGATCACGTGTACGAAACAGTACGTCGCGCGCCTCCCAATTCATGCGATTGATTTGTCTAACATGGAACAGAAAGCCCATCACGATATGCTCGTCGGATGGGTAGGGGCAATGATGGAACTGAATAGGAAGAGGCGCTCGGGCAAACTAGCGCCTTCAGAACTTGAGCGTCTGGATCGCGAAGTTGTGGTCACAGATGCCAAGATTGACGATATGGTTTTCAAGTTGTATGGAATTTCAGACGAAGAACGGACGATGATCGAAGGGGACAATGTATGACTGATGTTGGTTTGACCGTTGGTGACCGACAGGTGATCACTGCTCGCTTGGAGCCAAATAGCGTGCAAGGTCGGGACATGGCTGGTTTGCCGGTGCTATATTTTCCGTTGCAATTGCAGCTTCTTCACGGCGGCCAAAATCGGGACGTAGAATACACGGTAGTGCGGCTTGCTGGGACTCTGCAAAATCAGTCATTAAACGAATTTGCGAGCTTTGAAGTAAGTCCTCTAGCTTTGGTTCCCAATGCTACCCCTTACTTTCGGCAGCAAGACGTCTCAGTCGCATTTGATCGCTTGCGAATCAGGCGATTTGAAGACGCGCGAGCGGGAGGCGATGCTCGGTTTCAAGTAGTGCTCTCTTGTCTCGTCTGGTATCCCGCACAACAAAAATTCGAAATTGCACGCGGCTCCGGAAACCTAGAAGTCATTGTGCCCAAATCGCACTGGGCCGAAAGAGTCGTCTCTACGTGGAATCTTTCCAACATTCACGTTGTTGAGATCGTGTTCCCTAAATCGACGACTGGCGAGAATTTCAGGGCTTCATACGCACGGGTTGAGGAAGCTGAAAAGCTATTTGTAAATGGCCAGTACAAGGATACGTTGACTGCGCTCCGACGTTCTTTTGAGGCTCTAGCCAAGAGTCTTGGACATGAAAAAGCTGGAAAAGAATTCTTCGAGTCGTTGTTCGCGGCGTCTGCCATTGAGAAAAAGGAAAAGGCTCGTGACGCGGTGAATGGGATCTACAGGTTCCTACATCTCGGGCCGCACGAGCAGGTTAACCAGACAGAACCGAATGTTCAGCCCGTCATCTCTCGTCAGGACGCACGCTTTGCCTTGACGTTGGCCTATGCAATATTTGAATACATTACTCCGAGCGCTTAATGTGCTGAAGTCTCGGGACTGCACGTTACCGTGTGAAAGGAACGTATATAAATGGGAAGAGTATTCAAGGTGAGCAGGAAGATGAATACGGAGTTCGCTGTACTAGTGATGGACAGTAAGGAAGAAGCGGACAAGGTGGCGCGTCTGTCTAATCAGGAATTCCTAGAGCACTTTCTGCAAAGCAATTTCAGAGTTCGGCTAGAAGACGTGGTTGTGGAGCACCCAGAGGATGGAAATGCCACCGTTGTGCAGAGTATGAGCACATCGTAGTCTTTATGCGAGTTGGTCTTAGCCATCAACTTGATCCGCGAAAGGGCGGAAGAGGTGAAGGTGCAGGTGTAGACTCAAATTTCCCCCGACCCAAACGATGACGTGTCTTGCCTCTGCGCCATCATCACTTTGCTTCCAGGAAATAGTTCTCCGAGAAGCGCAGAAAATCTGTGCGTCTTTGCGGACTCATTATTGAGTGCTTTGATGTCCTTTAGAAATTGAGACAGGGCGAGTCCGTGTTTTTCGGGAATTCTAGACATGCAGCCGATTCTAGACGCAATCCCTTCCCCGATAGTACGTGTATTCGGTTACAATCTGCGTTAAATAGCACTTCTGATATTCGTCTTGAACTAGAGTTCCGCTGCATTTTGGCAAGGGGGCGAGATATGGCACTTTGGATGGTTCGCGCGGGAAAAGAAGGCGATCAAGAGACTGCGACAATAGAACAGAATCTAATCACTATAGGGTGGAATCATCTCGAAGACCTCTCCAAAGTGAAATCCAAAGAGGATTTGGAAACTGCGTTTCAGAAAGTCTATCCGGACGCCACGCGCAACGCTGCGGCTAACAAGATCGGCCAGATTTGGGCATTCCGTTCCCGAATACAAATTAAAGATTGGGTCGTACTGCCACTCAAAACAAGATCGGCGATTGCCATTGGCGAAGTTACCTCAGAGTATCAATACAGGACGGACCTGGGCCCTCATATACATCACACGCGTAAAGTGAAATGGTTTCGAACAGACCTCCCTCGCACCACATTCGATCAAGATTTACTCTACTCGTTCGGCGCGTTCATGACCGTTTGCAAAATCAAGAGAAACGATGCCGAAACACGAGTGCACGCGATTGTTGAGGGCAAACCCGCGCCGGTTCAACTCTCGCCCGGATCGCAGGAAGACGCTGAAACGGGTGAAGCGAGGAGTATCGATCTCCTAGATATAGAAGGTGCGGCGGCAGATCAGATTCAACAATTGATTTCGCGGCGATACAGGGGACATAAGCTCGCCGAATTAGCTGATGCTGTGCTCCGCGCAAGAGGTTACGTCACAAATGTTTCCCCGCCCGGACCGGATGGAGGCGTAGACATTCTCGCTGGTTCCGGTCCGATGGGTTTGGATGCTCCGCACGTGTGCGTCCAGGTCAAGTCCTCCGACGCAGCGGCAGACGTTGGAGTGCTGCGGGAACTGCGCGGAACGATGGACACACACAGAGCCGAGCATGGACTCCTAATAAGCTGGGGAGGTTTTAAGCAATCAGTCCTGAGGGAAGCAGCGTCCGCCTATTTCAAGATCAGATTGTGGGATCAAGGAGAGTTGTTGCGACAAGTGCTCGAAAATTACGACCGCTTTCCTGAGAAGATGAAAATTGAATTGCCACTTAAGCGGATTTGGGCACTCACTCCAGGTGAGGAATCTGAATAAGTAGCACGAGTCATAAAAAAGCTCAACGGGAAGTCTTAGCGATGCGAATCATCGTGAAGAGTTTGGGCGATCTGTGTTTGTGTATAGTCCAAATTAACGCGGAATTTCCGATGGAGAAACGATATGGCAACACCTTTAATGCTTGATCCTTCTCTATTCTTGTCTTTCCGCACGCTCCGCTTGATCCGTGCGGCATTCGACGCTGGGGAATTGAAAGATGCAGTAGTGCCAGGTTCCTTCGTGTCTGCCGTGCAAAAAGAATCGTTTCGAGAAACAGGGTTGGCATACTTCGGTGCATCACGAAAAGAGATTTCTGATTTGCGAAACATCAGGTCCATCATGGAGACATTGGAGTTATTTCCAAGCTACGAACTCCCCACAGAAGATGCCGCACGCAGCGAACTTAGAAACCAACTCGCAAGAGTTACGCCGAGCCCAGAAATCTTCGAGATTCTTAACGAGGAGTGGCTTTTTCTGAATTCTCAGTCTTGGTTTGCTTCGAGAACGCGTAAACCATTATCTACCTTTATCCGGGCCGGGGCTGTGGCCGTCGAAGGAGGAAGAAAACTCTTCGACGAAGTCACCATGAGGATGCTGAAAATTTCACCTGAGAGTGTTCCGCTGGGTCTCACGCGGGGGCAGCGGCTCCGTGCAGCTGCAAAGTGGCTGGCGGTTGGCGGAATAAGCTCTACAACATTCCTTCATCCTCTTTCGGGGGCATTGGTAGGCCTAACTAGCAAGAAAGGGGCTGCGAGCCTCCTGAGGAATGCGGAATATCTGAGAGACCAACTTGCTCACAGCCAATACGACCTCTTTCAAGGATCTTCATGGCAGGTTGGAATCGGACACGTTAAGGGAATAGAGGATCTTGTCCACCGATCAGACGATGCCGTAGAACAGGAAGCCAAGGCCGTCCGAAAGAGTGTCGACGCGTTATGGCTGGCTGGTTAAGACAGATTCTGATTCAGTACCCCGACCCACAGGCACGGAAATTGTCGAGGCTTCCAGATGTCGAAAAATAATTTCTCCACTGATGAAATTCGTAGTTTCGAGCGAAGCTTTGACGCATCGCTTGAAGGTCGGGCCATTAAATCACGCGATCAATTTCTCCGACGGTTTCCACTCAGAAGAATCAAAAGCCTCACGTTGGACGAATATGTGATTGGCAAGAGAACTCCGACTTTCTGTAAATGGGTGGAGTGGGAAACGGAAAAATGGGCCTACATTCAAGGTGCGAATTCTTTTAAGTTTGGCATCTACTTCGGGAAAACGAAGTCAGATCCAAAGAAGAAGTATCGATTTGCGGACAAATTCGGTTCGAATAAAACTGAAGCTTTCAAGAACCTTAAACGGGCCCTGTTGGATCTCTTGGAGGCGGGCAAATCGAGCAATTTTTTAGGAATTAACGAGAACCTGATCTCGCAGTTGTTAAAGGCAAAGATTCTGAGCCTCTATTTCCCTGAAAATTTTCTAAACGTATGCAGCAAACGGCACCTCAAACTACTGGCCACGAAGTTAGGAATTCCGAAGCGGCCCTATATTAGCGAATACCAGCATCTTCTGATGGAGGTTAAACGAGGAAACGCGACTACAAGAAAGTGGAGCAATCCGAAGTTTATGTATTTTCTTTACAACAAATATATCCCCGAAAGCTGGAGCCTCGACCCCGAATTCAAGAAACCTGGCAAAGAGGCGCAACGTCCGGTAAACACGAGAGATCTTGCTGAGAATCACGGGGCAACGGCGCTGCACGAGTTTGATGATGACGAGCGACAAGCAGTCATAAAGAGCAAGACCATCACCTATCGAAATCTTCATAACAAAATGACGAACGCTCTTAGGCGCATGTTAAAAGGGCGCAAATTGACACAAGGGAAGAATCGGAACTGTCGATACGATGTATTGGTAGAAGATTATGATCGTGCTGGACGCGACCTTCTGATTGAAGCGAAGCCGGAATCAGATAAGGGTTCCCTCAGAATTGCCATCGGACAACTTCTCGATTATCGTCGATTCCTTCCCCGTCGAGAGGATACCGATCTCGCAGTTCTCACGATCTCGCATCCGGCCAAGCTATATACTGACCTCTTGTTAGATCTAAAGATTTCCCCACTGTGGTTCACTCATAACAACTGTTCTACGTTGGCAGGAAAAGGGAAGATTTGGAAAGAACTTCAAGCTCGACTCAATGCTTAGTATGCTGCATTTCACGGCAAGCTATCCTCTCTAGCTATTAATTGGTCAGCTGTTTTCTTCAGCTCGTTACACTCCGGCGCGTCCGACGCTAGGAATTCGCAATTGTCACGAAATTGTCACTAAAATAGGCGCAAATTGCACAAAAACCAACAAACTCCAAGAAACTCGATTAGGCGCTATCTGACGGCTGGCAAAGGGATTAGTTGGACTTTGTGCCAGATAGCGACGCGGCGATTTCTGCTTTCAAGACCGCCGGTTTCAACCACTCACCCACCCCTCCGCTTCTGAGTTTAACTGGCAAGGGGCTGCGCTTCAAACAGTCATCGATTTCGCGCGTGCTCAACTAAGCGCCTTACATTCTCACCGCGGCCAAGACGTTTCCGGTGTGTATGATATTCTTCAGCGCGTTATCGCCGAATGCAAATGATTAGAAGGGATCGTAACGATGATTTTTTGTTGCTCGCGCATTTCTTTTATTGGGTTTGCAATTTTATTTTTTGGAATGGCCGCAATTGTTTTGGCGCAAGCGCCACAGCCGGACGGTGCTGGAATGAAACGCGGAGTGCTGCCGGATCGCTGGCAGGTCAGCGGCCCGGATTGCCCCGCCGACCCGAAATTCCAGGTGCACGAGTATAACGAAGATTTATTCATACTTCGCGAATCGGGCTGCTCGAATTACGAAAAACCATTTCTGTATCTTTTATTCGGCAAGGATAAAGTGTTCATGCTTGATACCGGAGCAGGCAAGACGGACGTTGCTCAGGTGGTGAAAGGCGTAATCGAAAACTGGCTTCAGCGCAATCATCGTGACGCGATTCCGCTCATCGTCGCGCACACGCACGCGCATGGCGATCACATCGCCGGCGATTCGCAACTAAAGTTGCTTCCAAACGCGACGGTTGTTGGACTTAGTCCGGTTGCCGTGCAAACTTTCTTCGGGTTTCGGAATTGGCCCGAGGAAATAACGCAGTATGATTTGGGCGGCCGCGTTCTCGACGTGATTCCGATTCCGGGACATGAAGCGTCTTCGATCGCGATCTACGATCGTCAAACCGGAATTCTTTTCACCGGCGACACACTTTATCCGGGGCGTCTTTATGTGGCCGATGGACCTGCGAATATTCGCAGCGTTCAGCGGCTGGTGGATTTCACGAACGGGAAGATTGTCACTCATCTTCTTGGCAATCACATTGAGGAAACGCGCACGCCTTTTCTGGATTATCCGATTGGAACCGTGCATCAACCGGACGAGCACGTGTTGGAACTTGGCCGCGCGCACTTACTGGAATTGAACGACGCGCTGCAAAAAATGAATGGCAAAGTTATTCGGATGGCCCTGCGCGATTTTACGATTTGGCCGCATTAATCAAGAAGACTCGTTCGGCGAAAAGCTTTTCCGCACAAATACAAAACGAGTTCCAGCGTTTCGTCAACGCTGGAACTCGTGAGTAATCTCCATCAAATAAGTTGATGAAAATTATTTATGGATGAATTTCTTGTTGCGGTTGCGATCCCGGCACCACGGCAACTACTCCGATGGTTGTGCCGATCACTTCACCCGAGACGACCAGTTCCACGCGGCGATTTGCCTGGCGTCCATCGGCGGTGTCATTGGTTGCGACCGGTTGCGTTTTGCCGAATCCCTTTGAGGTCATGGAAGTCATCGGGATTTTTTGTTCGGCAAGATAATCACGCACTGCGCCGGCGCGCTTCTCGGAAAGATCCTGATTGTAGTCGTCGCCGCCGACGCTATCGGTATTTCCTTCAATCGCCAGATTCAGCGAAGGATAGGCCAGAATAATTCCTGAAATCTTCGCCAGCTTCTCCCGTGCGGCGGGACGCAGCGTGTATTTGCCGGTGTCGAAAAGCACGTCCGACATATTCACAACGAGCCCGCGCGCGGTATCACGCGTCATGAGAATTGCGTTGAATTGCAGCAACAGACGCGCGCGAAGCTCTTCGCGTTCACGCAACGCTTTTTGAAGTTGTTCGTCTGAAGAAGCTGCCGCGGCTTTGTTGCGTTCCGATTCTGCTTCGGCTGCTTCCTTTTGTTGTTGCGCAGTCATTGCTGCGGCGCGATTTCGATCCGCATCGGCTTCCGCGTTTTGTTTTCCCGTTTGCGCGTCGGCCGCATTGCGTTCTGCTTCCTTACGTTTGCGATCCGCTTCTTGCTTGTCCGCTTCGGCGTTGGCCTGACCGGCTTCTGCGTTTGCTTGTCCGGCATTCGCTGCCGCTTCCGCATCTTCGGCTCGGCGACGTGCCTTCGCGTCAATCGATGACTGCGCTTTCGCATCGGCTTCACGCCATGCGGCATCGCGATTTTTCGCGTCTCCGCTTTCTGTTTCGCGCGCCTTCATGGCAATCTCGCGGGAATCTTCGGCGGTCTGCACCACTTCACGGGAAAGCGCGATGAGCGGCTTGGTATCAACATTTCGTCGCGAAGCCATCACATTCGCTTCCGTCAACTGACGGATGGCGTTCGCGTAGCTTGCGGTTGCGTAATGATTCGCGCCTTCGGATTCCGCGATGCGCACGGCGTTACGTGCTTCGTAAAATTCCAACGGCAATCGCACGCTGATCAGTACGGGATCAAAACTGTATCCGGTGGGAATATATCCGCCGCGTCCGGTCAATTCATATTTCGCGTCCACGTGTTCTGCTTTGCCTTCCGTGTCCGGGCGAATGTCATTTTCCATCACCACGACATCGCTTGGTCGGCGCACCGCATAGTAAGGTTCCGCGGTTACGATCATGGCAAAAGCTTGCAGTTGCGTGGTGACACTCAATTTGCTGCGGTCATTTCCGCCGACGAGAACTTCGCCGAGATTTATCGCGCGGCCTTCCGGAGAAATTGCCCAGAGAACGTAGGTGAGATATTCATTGCCGAAAGATTTCGGCGATTGCAGGTTTCCGAATTCAACTTCAATTTTCATGGCGCCGCGAGTGGTGTTTACTTTCGCTTCGCCGTGCGCTGTGGGCATTAAAGTTGTGCCCTTGAAATCAATTTTGGTTGAGCCGCTGTGATGCCGGTAATTTACGGCAGGAGTGCTGCGGCTGACTACATTTCCTTGCGCGTGAACGGAAACACCGAACGCGAGCAATGACACTACGAGCAGGGACAATTTTCCAATCTTCAAGATGAGTCTCCTTTTTTCCGGACCGCCGGCCGATAGTTGACCGAGATCACAAACCAATTCGCTGAGGTATGGGCTTTTGTGACCATAAGTATCGAACCATCCGAAGGCGAATACTGCCCTGTTGTGCACACTTAGCGTGTTAGTTTGCATCTCGTGTCCCGGTTACGCCGTCTCCTTTCCGGCGTGTAAGGTGCTGTGATGGGGCGCTTGTTGCGAAATCTCCGCTGCGCGTCGGATCGAAATCGCCCGCGGAGATGGGGCCAACGATATTCAGGATTTGCTGGCTGATGTAGGCCAGAGTTCTGGCTTCGCGAAGTGGAACGCGTCCGCTGGCGACGAGCTTGAATAATTTCCCGAGCGCGGTATTGATGTCGACCGGAGTTCCAAAATCTCCGACGCCGGTGGTGAGTTCCGCGGCCACTTCGTCCGCGTTGATGAACTGTTCGTTCTGTTGGGCGTGAAAAAAGCAGAGGCCGGGGTGACCGGGTGCGCGAAGCATGCGGCAGCGGCGTCCGGCAGTGGTGACGTGCTGACAGCGGTTGCGCGGACGAGACGGCCGGGCGGAATGTTTGGCGGGGTTACGAGGCATTTTAGTGGGGACCTCCGGGCCGAGTTGATAGGTGAAAGACGAAAGTTCGGAAATTTTGAATGCTACCCCCGGGGACCCATCCCCTATGTTTGGGCAACAGTGTGATTCTGTGGGAGTTACGGGAGAGTTGGCTGCATCTATTGCAGCTAAAGGACTTAGAGGCGCGTTCAAATCGCGCTTTTGGATCGCTGGACACGCGAAGCCTTTTCTTTTCAGTGCGATACCGATTTACATATTGCAGCGAGGACCTGATTCACGGAATCGGAAGGAGGTTGACGGTGCATACTAACTTAGCATAGGTGGGGATTAGTTGTCAATAGGTAATTATAAAAATCTTAAAGAAAATACACTCGGTGGGAACGATTTCGTTTCGAAATGCTGTTCGAATTGAAAGTCGAAATCAACGTCTTCCCGTGTTTGCAGCCGCCACGCATGCCTGTCGGCAAAAGGGTCTTTTGTTCTTCAGTCAACAGTTCTTTGGTACACTCCGTGCAACCCAGGTTCTTTCGGGTGGGGATTTTCTTATCAAATGCTGGAGCAGGCCAGAATAGAGTTCGAGCTGGAGAAAAAACGATGGCAAATCTGTTCTGGAAGTGGGGAAAAGGCAAGACACTCAATCTCCTTTCTGTTCCGTTCACTTCGGAGGAGGAGTTGGAGCTAGCCGTTTTCAATACTAAAGGACTCATGGCCGAAGTCTATCCCTTAAAGCGCCAGGTTCGCGGCGGCAAGAAGCCCGGAGTGCCCGATATCATTGGCGTAGATAAGGATGGAAATGTCTGCATTGTCGAGATTAAGAACGTGCGTGTTGATGCGACCATCCTCCCGCAGGTCTTGAGGTATGCGATTTGGGCGGAGTCCAATCCCGATTCGATAAAGAATCTCTGGCACGAGGCAGACGAGCAACCAGAAGACGTCCAGATGTCGTTCGATGAATATCACGTTCGGATTATCATTATTGCGCCGTCCATAGATCGATCGACGTTGAGCCTTGCGGGAAAGATCAACTATCCCGTGGACCTCCTTGAAGTCATTCGTTGGTCCGAAGACTCAAACGAGTTTCTTCTCGTTAATCGTCTCGAGTCAGAAAATACGGCGAAAGTTAAACCGGTTCGAGGTCTCCCGAACTACGACCGCCAGTTCTACGAAGCTCACTTCAATAAGACTAGCGTGGGACACTTCCTTCACTATGTGGAAGAAACAAAACGTTTCGTTAGAAAAAAAGGCTGGCCTCTAGAAGCCAAGTTCAACCGAAACTATTGCGGGTTTAAATCGGGCTTTTTTAATGCATTCGGGATTAAGTGGATCGGTTCAAAGTCGTTCGCGTTCTTCTTTAAGCTTTCTCGTGAAGTCGCCGAAAAATCAACTCCAAAGGGAGTTCCTATGACCCGCTATGACGCGCTATGGAAGGACGCTATTTTTAAGATTGAACCGCACAAGACTCGCGTCGAGTCTCTGGCCCCGCTTTTCAAGGCGGCAGTGGAAACTCTGGAGGGTAAAGACTAGGCGGTTTCTGATTTTGCCGGCCGTAGGTCATGCGTCTTCGGAACAAACTAGGAGTATGGACAGCGGATCTGATACTGGCGATAACCCCGTCGCCGCTCGAACACCTTAGGAGCCTCCGCAATTTTTTAGCTCATAGAAATGAAGGCACGGCTTTGGAGGTTCGATCTGCCGCCACGACAATTGGGGCGGCTCCAGTGTGTGACGTAATCGCAATTCTTCAAACCGTGACTGCCGGAGCGACTGAAAGTGTATTAGAAACTTGGGTTCAACAGCTACAAACAATGTCCGAAATTGCCGCTCGTTGATCCTGCGTCAGAATGCCAAGAATTTTTTGACGCCGTTTGACCCATTTGTCAGAACGAGCGGCCCGCTCAAGTTCAACGGGACAGGTTCGGGTTGTCCATACGAGACCAGGAAGCGAGAAAGAAGAGAAAATTGAAATAGGAGTATTGGAGAAGGATGAAAGGCCTCACGTCCGGAGAACGTGAGCTACATCCAGAGGCAAGTGCAAGACCCCGGCGTCAAAGTGTGCCGCCGGATATCCTTCAAGGCGACGAACCTGATCGGTTCGTTTCAGGATGACGGGCGAGGCATGCGCCTCACGTCCTGGGAACGTGAGCTACATCCGCGGAGGTGGAGTGTAGACGCGAAAGACTGGTCGATTCGCAACTGGCACCGACAAGAATGTCGGTGCTACTGAGAGCCATAAGGCCTCACGTCCGGAGGACGTGAGCTACAGATGCAACGTCGAAGTTAGAAGGATGAAGAACGCCGATCAGGAGATCGGCGTTCCCGGGAAAAACCGGTTCGCGGAAATATGCGGACTACTGTTTCGGCGGCGTTGGTTTCTTTTTCGCGGGCGCGGTGGTGCGTTTATCGCCCTGGGTGCCGGCGGGGCTGATTAGCGTTAAGGAATCTTTGGCGTTGAATGGGTAGAGGCGGACGGATTGTTGGCCGGTGGTGCTGAGTGAGACGTCCACGCGGCGGTTGTTGGCCATCACAATTACCGTCAAATTGCTTTCGAGTTTTTTGCGTTCGTCGGGGCTGAGGTCCGGATTATCTTCGAGCAATTGTTTTACTTGCGCGGCATCGAGATTTTGTTCTTTGCCAAACGCTTTGGTTTCAATGCTGGCCGCGGGGACGCCGTGGGCAACGAGGAAAGACTTGGTGCGATCAACGCGGCGCTCGGTGAGATGTTGATTGTATTCGACGGCGCCACGGCGATCGGCGTGACCTTCGAGCGTGAGATGCGCATCGGGTTTGAAAGTTAGATAACGAACGAAGTCGGTGGCAAGGGCGCTGAGCACGTCTTCTTGAGATTGAACGAGTCCGGCTTCGGGATGTTCTACTGTGGGCCGCGCGGTTGGGAAATAAATGCTGTGCAGGGCGAGACGCGATTCGAGTTGCACCTGCTCGGCGGGCGGCTCGACCACTTTCACCGCTTGCACGTCAACATTTACGGCGCAATCGGCGGCGCCACCGCGGCCGTCGTCAACACGTCCATTGATGGAGTAGGATCCGGGCGCGAGTCCGGTGGTGTGAAATTTAATTGATGCGCCGTCGCCTTCGATGCGGCCGCCATTGGAGCGCCAGGCGAAAGTAAGTTTGTCGTCATCGGGATCGCTGGCGATGGCGGTGATCATCACAGGCTGGCCGACGGTGACAGTGGATCGATCCGCGGAGCAGCTCATGACTGGCGGACGATTCGGGCGAGGTTGCACGCGAATATTTACGGAGCAATCCGCGGCGCCATTGCGGCCGTTATCCACGTGAGCACTGATCATGTAAACGCCGAGTCCGCGATCCGCGGAATTCCAGCGCGCGTCGGGGCCGGTGCCGTCGACGGCGCCTGCAGTTGCCGACCAGGTATAGTTCACCGGATTGCTATCAGCATTTGCGGCGCGCACGTGCACGGCGACGACATCTCCGGAGCCCAAGAACACAATTTCTTTGTCCGTGGAGCAGGAGGCGGTCATCACTACACGCGGCGGAGGAGGAGCAGAAGGTTCGCCGCCAAAGCGAAATACAATTCCGGAGGAGAAGCGGACATTTTTCTGGTAGCCGGGAATCAACGCGGCGCCGGTGACAGGATCGCGAAAGCGCGTGAGGGTGTAATTCCCTTCAAATATGCGCCAGGCGATGTGGTGCGTGAGCTTCATATCAATGCCCGCGCCGAAGGCTTCGGTGAACGCAGTCTGCGAGCCGAGCGGAGTGCAAATGGGAGCTGCGCCGCAGCCGGAAATGGTTACCGCGCTGGCGGAGACGCCGCCGAACAGAGCTTGAACGTAGGGCGTGAAGCGTTCGTGCTGACGAAACGAAATTCGCGGGCCGAACAGATAGGTGAACACACTGCCATTGGCGTTGTAATTCTGGCTGGTGGTGGGGCCGAAAAGAGTGAGGTGATCGTTATCGAAGCCGCCGAAATCAGCGACGAGGCCGAGATAGTTATTGAAGTTGTACGCGACGGAGGTGCTGCCGCCGTGGAGATAGCCGATGCGATTGGTGCGCGAAGTGGGCATGGCGCGCCAGAAAGAATAGTCAAGCGACCATTCGACTTTGGGATAGCTGCGGTCGGAGTCCCGGTGATGGTGCTGCGCTGCGGCGGCGGGAAAAGGAGAAGAGTCCCCGGGCGGCAGAGTCGCCACAACTTTTGAGGTGCTGGTAGAGCTTGATTGTCCGGCATAAAGTCCGGGCGCTAGTAAGAAAGCAACCGCCATCATGGCGATAGTTTGTGCTGCTCGTTTCATTGTTGCCTCCTGAATTGCGCTGCTGTGCTTTGCTGCCGGTGCTTGAAAACCGCACAGGCTTCCCGATAAAAGGCACCGGGACGCAAACCGCGCGAAAGCCTGTGCTACTAAAGTCTTTTTTACGGCGCTGGTACGTTGATGACGGTGTTCACGATGGTCACTGACGCGTTGAGGCCCAGTGCCCTGCCATTCAGCGTAGTGATGGCCGCATTGCCAGCGGTTGAGAATGTGACTCCGGCCGCGGCGATGATGGTGCCTACCATGGTGCCGCCGCCGGCGCCGTTAATCGTGGCCGCGGTGCCGACCTGCCAGAAAACATTCTTGGCCTGTGCGCCATTGACGAGAATGATGCTGCGAGGCGCGCCGGCTGCGCCGACGGTGAGAGACGCGGCCGTCTGGAAAACCCAGATTGCGTTTGGATTGTTCTGCGCGTCGAGGGTGAGATCCGATCCGGTAATCAGGAACGTGCCGCCCGCAGCTTTGTAAGTTCCCGGAGCGAGCACAAGTCCGCCAAGTTGGCCGGCGCCAGGGTCAGTGCCGCCCGGTCGATTGGCCGGAGAAAGATTGTTGAATGCGGTGAGCGCGTCAGACGCCGCCTGCGTGGCAATGGCAAAAGTTGCGGCGGTGCCTTCGGAAGTACAGACGGTAGTTGGCGGCGGCGGCGCGGTATAAATTTTTCCGTTCACCGTGCCAACGTTGAGCGGCGTTTCTGTGTAGGTGCAACCGACTCCGCCATCGTGGAATCCGGTGACGGCAGTAGAAACCGCAGTGGTTCCGATGTCTCCATTGACGATGGAGTTCAGGCCTTGATTGGTCATGCCAGCGCCGCCGCCGAAAGTTCCAAACGTTGCTGCTGCTCCGAGTGGAGGACCGATGGGGCCGATGGAACCGCCGGCAGTGAAATTCCACGGATTGGGAACAACGCCGGCGACAAGCGCGATGCCGGTGAGGCTCTTCACTTGATTTGAGACAGCGGCGGTATATTGCGTGCCGGAAACCAGATTCGCTGAAGGCGTGAAGGTGGCAATCAAAGTAGCCGGATTGTAGGAAACAGTTCCGGCCACGGCTGCGCCGCCTCCGGCGATATTGAGCGTGAAGGTCAGGTTAGTAATGGTGGTCGGATCCATCGCCACACTAAACGTGGCATTCACCGTAGTGTTGGCCGGGACATTGATCGCGGCGCTTACGGGATTCGTCACAGTGATGGTGGGAGCGCTGGCATTCGCGGTTAATCCGGTGGTAAAGCTCCACACAAAATTCGCGGCCATGGCCGTGCCGGTAAGATTTTGCGCCGCAGTGGTAATGGTGGCGGTGTACTGGGTGCTTGCTGTCAGATTCGCGTTGGGAGTGAATACCGCGGTGTTGCCCGAATACGAAACGATTCCGGGCACACTTGTGCCGCCAACAGTCGCCGCCAATGTGAAAGTTCCCGGGGCCAAAATCGTAGCGGGATTCATGGCAGTGCTGAAAGTGGCGGAGACTTTCTGATTGAGCGGCACATTCGTCGCGCCGGCTGCTGGAATTGTGGAGATTACGGTGGGAGCGCCGGCATTCGCGGCAAGTCCGGTGGTGAAACTCCAAACGTAATTGGCGGCCATGGCAACGCCGGTAAGATCTTTCGCGGCGGTGGTGATGGTGGCGGTGTAAGAAGTATTTGCGGTCAAGTTTGCCGCGGGACTAAACACGGCGGTATTGCCGGAATAGGAGACGGTTCCGAGCACAGCGGCTCCGCCAACTCCGGAGACAGCCACAGTGAAAGTTCCCGCCGCGGAAATTGTGGCGGGATTCATGGGCACGCTGAAAGTGGCGGCAATCTTTTGATTGAGCGGCACATTGACCGCAGTCGACACAGGATTGGTGGAGGTCACAGTCGGTGGAGTGGCGTTTGCAGTTGCGCCGGTGGTGAAGCTCCAATTAAAGTTCGCGGCAAGATTATTTCCCTGGGCGCTTTGCGCAGCGGTGGTGATGGTGGCGGAGTAAGGCGTGTTTGCAGCCAGCGCAGCCGTTGGCGAAAAAATTGCGGTATTGCTGGCGGCGTCGTAGATCACGGTGCCCGGCACGCTGGCGCCACCCACTGCACCGAGCGCGAGTATGAAAGTTCCCGCAGCGGTCACGGTGCCGGCATTCATGGGAACACTGAAAGTGGCGGTAATCTTCTGGTTCAACGGCACGTTGATGGCGCCATTCAAAGGATTGGTGGCAATCACAATCGGGATCGGAGCGGTGGTGAAGGTCCAAACGAAATTTGTTGCCAGACCATTATTAATAAGGTCTTTCGCGCCGGTGGTGATCGTCGCGGTGTATAGGGTGCTTCCCGCAAGTTTTGCGGCCGGCGTGAAGGTGGCGGTGGTGCCGGAATATGCGACGGTGCCGCCGACGGAGGTGACGCCAGGGCCGGTCAAGGTGAAAGTGGAATTGGTGATGGTGGTGGCGTTCATCACCTCACTGAAAGTTGCGCTGACCACCTGCGTGACGGGCACGCCAGTTGCGCCATTCGCCGGAATTGTGGAAACCACAAGCGGGAAGGGCGGGCTGACGGTTTGTTCGCGTCCGCAGCCGCCGATTAACGCGACGATCAGAAATCCCAGCATCCAAACTTTTCGGTTCATTAACATGCGCATCAGGATCTCCTCGTAATCGGTGAACCACAGCTTTTCCGGAACGTGCTCAACGCTTGCCGCAAATTGTTGGAACCAGAGGGCTGCAAAGCACTGAACTTCCCGCCATCTCCACGCAGGAGTGAAACTTTAGAAGGCCCCCGAAAATTTGTCTGTGCACTAGTAGACATTTTTGAGTGAAGTTAATGTTTTATTTTCGGCCGGAGGGGGACTGCGCGACGAATTTCCGTTTTCGATGGGTGATCTGCGAAGTTTCCATTGACAATAAGTGTTCCAAAGTGCACATAGCGGTGGCTGGTTTGGTTATCTACTGAAATGATTCAATTGGAATAAGGTTCATTCCAAAATGGGAATGTCGCAAGAGCGCTTGCGGGCGAACTATTTTCGAAGTGCGCCGCGCGGATTGCGAAACTTGGGGACTTTGACGGCATCAGGTGCATTTTTCAGCATGAGCGGCCAGCATTTTCGCGTGCGCGTATGGGAGAAGATCGACCATGATTCGTCGGAAATTTATTTTTGTCTACTGTATTTGGATCAGCGCTTACGTTGATGCTGATCGCGAGCGCGCCGGTACATTCGACGCTTGCTGCGAATGCGCCGGCGGGAAATCACACCGGCTGAAGCCTGTGCCACTTACGGCGTACTAGAACTTTCGTTTCAAATTGGTACAGATTGGTAGGACTGTTTGGCTAGTCGGATTGCATCTTTCAGCCCATAGGGGAAAGCGGAGCGCGCTGCCATTATGGCCTCACGTTGCGGACGAGCTTTATCGCAGCGTACTGAGGAGAGTGAGATGCTTTTAGCCCTGGCAGTCATTTTGCTGCAAGCCCCCGCTGTGCCTGCTCCCGCAATGCCTGCACCCTACACGAATGCTGCAACTGTTTCCGTCGCC
>Ga0210410_10000939_pt1 | contig 28424 bp, 29 predicted proteins | sample IncBWC4MmetaG_FD_161058 | JGI IMG/M metagenome (GOLD analysis project Ga0210410, IMG submission 161058) | Forest soil microbial communities from Barre Woods Harvard Forest LTER site, Petersham, Massachusetts, United States - Inc-BW-C-4-M | ecosystem: Environmental > Terrestrial > Soil >... | reverse complement strand
TTTGGGCCCCCAGCTTTTCGTTCAGCCTTGGTTCAAGGGAGTTTCTTCCCGCGCTGCTCCCGCCGAAATCCGACTCGCCTTCAAGCTTCGGCACCTGGAACTCACAGCGGCATGCGCGCCCCACGCCGAGCAAGTGGCAGTCGAACGCGCTTTTAACATTCTCGGGCAGCCGGAACTACGGGTTTGCTACGACACGCTGCTAGGCGATCCAGAGTCTCCAGCGGTGTTTCCCTATGGCGGCTTCGGCTCAATTCTCGTAAGTGGTGAGGAGTCGCGCGACGGCCAAACCTTTTTCGCCCGTCGCATCCTGATGTTCTTACCAGAAAATCGGCGTCGCCGGTTCCACCTGCCGCTGCGCAATTGCGATTTCTATGCCGACCGGGCCCTGTGCCGCGATGCCCGCCGCAAGCTCGAGTTCTGGCTTGATCCCGCCGTCCTGCATACCACATGGGACGCAAGCTGGAACCGGTGGAAGCACTTACTGGGTGCCAAGCTGGAGGTGGACGGCACCTTCGCCCGCGGCGGCAAGTACCGCAAACGCGGTGGCGAATGGGAGTTGGTCCGTTGGGAGACTGCCTTGCCGAGCCGGCTTGCAGTCAGGCTTCCCGCGGATTTTCCGCAGCAAATAGAGACCGCCCAAACCGCTTATCATCGCTTCGGACAGTACTCACGTGCTTTGGATGAGATCCGGTTCTACCTGGAGCACCGGGCCATTGAAAGAGCGGAGCTGGAACGAATGTGTTCTGAGCTCCGCATTCCGGGGGATTTCGATATCGCTCAGATCAGTTGGCGTCCCGATTACGACCCGTTCTTCTATCGCCACCTCGCGCGCCGGGCCCGCCGCATCTACCTGTTTCGCGACGAATACGTCTTCGATGTAGAAAAGGCAGTGGTCGTCGAAACTCCGCAGTTGGGCCACGCCACTTACGTATTCGCAAAGCCAAGCAGTATGGAGAGCTTCCTTGCCCTGTACACCAAAACTACAAAAAACAACATTCGACAGAACCGCGACAACATCGCCGCGCAACTCGAATTCTTGGGACGCGTCATTCACGGCCCAGACCCGAGAGCATGGCTGAAAGAGGTCCGACAACGTGTCGGGGAACAAGACTGATTCCACGACGAGAGCGGCAACGAAGTGACCGGAGCAAATGCTCATTGCCATTGCCAACTTGCGCCGATTCCTGCGCCGTCCTGAATCTTGCTCCGACGCCATCGCGCTGTACGGAGTTCGCCAACGTCCAGTCAAATTGCAATCGGTAAAACTAGAGTGTCGTAGCGGGCCTATCAAGCAGATCGCTAGGACCCGCGTGGAAAAGCGTTCCAACTCTTTGCCACTGGCTTTCCGTTCGTCAGCCACTTCTTGAGAGCGTTTTTGACCGAAAGCGAAAAGCGCAGTAAAAAGCAGGCAACAGGACGGCGGACCCAATCTGCGGCCCGCTGGGAGGAAGTATGCGATGTTGTCCAGCCAATATTCACAACTTGCCATGGGAGGTTCAGACGGTCTGCGCTTTGCAGCAGGTTTCTTCTTCCTTCTGACCTTAACCATCGCCGCGTTTCCAGGTGGTCGATTGCATTTCGGCCTCGACGTGCCGACTCCTCTCCGTGATACGGCCCTAACCGCATTTGTGGCCAGCGTTTTGCTCCAGACCTGGGCCGTGCTCGTGGCCGTCCCGGCCAGTGCGCTTGCGCCGGGATCATGGACTGCCTTGATCCCCGCCGCTGGATTCCTAGCGACCATCGCGAAGCGAGCACGAATCCCAGCACGAATCGAAGATGAGTTCCACATGCAAAATCTGGCTGGCTACAAGTCCTCCGCGACGAAGAATTCGAGGCGGCCTGTTCCCCAAGATTCCGGTGGAGTAAAACATGGCTATCGGATTTGAATTCGAAGTATTAGACTCGAGCGAGTTGGCGCAGCGGCTCAAGGTCAAGGAGTCTTGGGTCGTGGAGCAGAGCAAGTGTTCTCGCTCATCCGATCCTATTCCGGTCTTCCGGCTTGGGAAGCATAGGCGATATCGCTGGGGCTCTCCCGAGCTGAATGATTGGCTGAACCGCCGCGCTGGCCACACAACAACGCGCAAAGCTGGGTCCAAATAAATCCCAAAGGAGGGTTTGGATGGCCCAGCAAGGAAGTTTGTACGCAGAGAATGGCAGTTGGTTCGTTCGCTACTGGGAGATCGTCCGGCAGCCGGACGGCTCACTCAAGCGAAAGCACCCTGCATACCGTTTAGCGAGTGTGAAAGATTATCCGCGAAAGTCGGAAGTCATTCCACTCAAGAACGGTTTCATGGAAAAGTTGAGGAAGATCGGGTTCACACCGGAAGCAGGAGTCTCCATCGTGGATTTTGTCGAGAACACTTTTTTCCCCGCCTGCGAGAGAAGACTCTCGGGAGGCGGGACGAAGTGTTACCGCGATTCCTGGAAGTGCCATGTCCGGCAACACGTCATGGGCCTTCGCTTGCGCGATTTTCGACCGGTCGATGTCCAAAACCTCCTAAACAAGGAGGAGGAGACACACGACAAGAAACTCTCGCATGGATCGTACAAGTTGATGAAGATCACGCTCAGCGCGATCTTTACCGAAGCACGAAACCTCGGCTTGTACGAAGGCGTGAATCCGACAACGGGCGTCCGTATTCCGAAAGGCAAGAAGCATGGAAGAAAACGCCTGGCCTACAGCCTCGAAGAAATTCTCAAGCACCTTCAACTCTTCACGAGCGACCCTATCGTCATCGTCAATGAGGATGGCCCCTACACTCCCGAGCTCGAGGCGGGCATGGTAAGGGCGGTCATTGGGGCGACAGCATTCGCTGGGTTACGAAGAGGCGAGGTTCGAGGTCTGTGGTGGGATGACGACGGCGGGGATGTGCTTTCGATCTGCCGCAGCATGTGGCGGTCGACGCTGAAGGACACCAAGACGGAGGAGGATGTTGATGAGCCGGGACTCGTGCCCATCATCAAACCCCTTCGTCTGTTGCTCGATGCGATCAAGCCGGTCCGCGCTTCCGGGTTCATCTTTCCCAACACAATCGGCGGAGCACTCGACCTCGACAATTTAGCCGATCGAGTGATCCGTCCAACGCTGAAGGCGCACAATTTGATGTGGAAGGGCTGGCAGGCATATCGTCGCGGTCTCGCAACCAACCTCAAAGAGCTTGGAGTTCCGGACACAACCATCCAATGCATTTTGAGGCACGAGAACGTGAGTACAACGCAGCGTTTCTACATCAAGACCGCGTCCGCAGTTGCGGTGGATGCCATGAAGAAGTTGGAAGAAAAAATCACTGGTACAGCAGTTGTACAGTAGACAGCGGTGGGCTGCTCCGTAAGTTTCTGAAAAGAATGGAGCCGACGACCAGAGTTGAACTGGTGACCTGCCGATTACGAATCGGCTGCTCTACCAACTGAGCTACGTCGGCCCAGTTCGATTCTAAATGGGGGCGGGGGCAGCGTAAAGGGCGGGACCAATCGGGCGATTACGTGCCGGATAGTTCAATTTTCGTTCTTTCTAAACCGGGAGCTTCAGAGATTCTGATGAGCCGCTGAAACCTTGTCCCCGCGAATGCGCTGCGGAGCTTTGCTCCGCCTGGCCCCTTCGACTTCGCTCAGGGCAAGCTCGCGAGGCGTCCGTCCCCACACAATTTCCTTTACGCTCAGGCGGCACTGACGCTTCGCACTTCTTTCTCATATTCCACGTCGGACTCGGCTGGCAGCAGGACCCAGAGAGTGTAGATCCCTAGAGCAGTGCCGAACGGGACGTTGAACAGTGCGAGGAAGGCCAAAATGATTGTCAGGATGCGGGCCCAGGGTTCGCGCTGGAGCAAGCCCCATCCGATTACGAAGCCCGCCGCAGCTTTCGCTAGTATCAAGATTGCAATAAAGCCCAGGAAGGGATGCAACCACAGGGGCGGACCGCTGCTCTCGTGAAGGTGAAGGAACAACGTGTTCGCGATGATGTACAAGACCACCGCCCCCACTGCATTGAACGCAGAGAGGGCTAACCAGAGAATGCCCAACAGGCGAATATGTTCCTGCACGCGGCTGCGGCGCGGATAGGCTACGGCCAGCGATCCCGAGAATTCTCTTCCGCACCGGCCGCAGAAACGGTGGTCTGCCTGTACCGCCGCACCGCATTTATCGCAGAACATGATTCCTCCATGCCTACACTAGATACGCACTATAGTGCATGGCCGTTCCAACCGAACGCCTGATCCGTGCGAAAGGTTCTGCGGTGGCGCCCGCCCCACACATGCACGCATCGCAAAATGAAAAGGCCGCCCGGCAACTGGGCAGCCTTTTCTTTCAAGGGAGAATAGTTCTAACGGAGATCAAACCGTCAAAACTTTCTGGCGAAATCTTATGAGCCGAAAAAGGGGGGTGTCAAGAAATTTCTCGTAAATAAATAGCTTTATTTTCAATAGGTTAGAAAATAGGTTAACAGGCCCTGTGAGTTCCTCATTGTGAGACAGTTTCGCCGCTGGACGAGCTTAAACCGCCTTGATTGATGGGCTTACGGCGTCATTCCCAGGCTCGGGAGGCTTTTCCGATAGGTGTAGCGAGATGAATTCCCGGTTTTGAGCCTGCTCAAAAACGCGGTCCGGAAACAGACGCTTGGCGAGGATGCGAATGCCGCCGAAGGCCACGCCGGCGACCAGAGCGAATCCAATGATGATGAAACAGAGAATGATGACATTCACTAAAAGGTTTGCCAGGTTATCTCGCTTGGTGAAGTACGTGTTCTCATTCCAGGTCACGTTCGCATCGTAATTCACCGAGGCCAGCAGCGACTTGGCTTCGGCCTGCGAGAGCGGACCTGCCGCCACCACCACGATTGGACCAGTGCGCTTGTCAAAGATTGTTTGAAGAATGGGATTCGCGCTCGCGGAAGGCGTGCTGCTGGCTGGCTGCGAGCTCGGCTGTCGCGCCGCCTCGATGCGGCGGAGATGATCGGCGGCAATCTGCGGAGTCGGATAGGAGATCAACATCAACGTCGCTTCGCCGCCCGAGCTGCTGTAGTTTCCTACAACCACTTCCGCACTGGCATTGAAGTCAACCAGTTCGGCTGGAACCGGAGCATCCGCATGTTGCAGCGCGGCAGGTCCGACTACGTATTTGGCACTGTTCTTTACATAAGATTGCGTTGGCAGATAGGCGGGCAATCCGGGCAGATTGCGCGTATTGCCTGATGGCAAAGGCAAGCCGTCCGCCAGCTCCCGCAACTCTGCGGCAGACATTGCCGAAAGCTTTTGAAACACCGCGTCCACCAAAAGATTGCCCCGATAAAACAGCACGCGTTCGTTCATCGAGGCCGCTCCGTCGGCGATCTTCTCGATCAGCATGGCGGGCGTCTTGTAGTAAGTGTAGGCGCCGTAGGCGCCGCTGGCGTCGGCGAAGCGGGCAACTTTGAGAGTGAGCTTGCGGCCATCGTCGCGCGTGTAGGCGGCCGATTCGAAGCCGATAAATCCGTACTCCTTGAGAACCGCCGCATTTACCGGGTCGGCGACCGCCGGGTCGTTGCTGGTTTGCGATGAGCCCGAAATCTGCCAGCCACCGAACTGTTTGGGAAGAATCGATCTCGAGGGAACACTCTCGCCAGCCAAGGCTCTCCCCGCGAGCGAACTGAGAATCACGAGAGCGGGAATGAGCTTAGCAAGCTTCATGGAACGGAATTAGGGAGACTCTGGCTCAGCCTTAGAGCTGCACGAGCGAGGACGCCCGGCGCCTACATTCACTTAGATTACTGTGTAGCCAGGAAAGTTTCCAGCTGGGAGTTCCGCGCCCGGCTCACACTGCCAGATACCCGCCATCCACGGGAAATACCGAGCCCGTCACCCAGGACGACTCATCGCTGGCAAGGTAAACTGCGAGTCCGGCGACATCTTCCGGCTGGCCGAGGCGGCCGATAGGGTGTACGGCGATTCGTTCCGATCGAACCGACTTCGGATCCGGCGCCTTGCTGACCACCGCAGCGGTGAGATCAGTCTCGACGAACGATGGACAGATTGCATTCACCCGAATGTGCTCGTGGCCGTGATCGACGGCCATGCACTTGGTGAGCAGAATCACCGCTCCTTTGGAGGGCGCATACGAGGCCCGGCTGCGCGCCCCGTTGATTCCCAGGACCGAGGCCATGTTGATGATTGATCCGCCGCCAGCCTTTCGCATCTGGGGAAGCACAGCGCGGGAGAGCAACCACAGGCCGCGAACATTGATGTTGAAGGTCTGGTCCCACTGTTCTTCCGTGATCTGCTCGGCTGTGCCTATGTGAAGGACTCCAGCGTTATTCACCAGAATGTTGAGCCCACCGAAATGCGTCACGGTGCGCTCGACAACGCCAGCGATTTCGTCTTTCATGGACACATCCGCCGCAAGCACGAGCGCGGAGTCGCCCATCTCGCGAGCAACTCCTTCGAGATGCGCTTTGCGCCGGCCAACCAGCGCAACCCTCGCGCCTTCGCGGGCCAGAGCCAGAGCGCACGCGCGACCGATGCCGCTGCCGGCGCCGGTAACGATGGCGATCTTGTGTTTCAGGCGGGAACTCATGCGCAGTTAGCGTAGACGATCTCGCGGTTGAGCAAAAGAAAGACGCAGCGAGCTGCGTCTCTACGGGGATCAACAATCTGTACACACGTTGCTGGCAACGTATGCACTAGCGCGCATTGCTTCGACGGCGTTCCAGTTCAGTGCGGCGGAGGTCTCGACGCCGTCCCGCATCTTCATAGCGGCGCCGCTGATCGTCGGTCTCCGGAACGACAGCGGGGACCTGTATGCGGCGCCCGCCAGCGTCGATGGCCACGAACGTGAGGTAGGCGGAACTTACGTGCTGGCAGTCGTCCAGAATATAGTTTTCCACCCAGGCTTTCACGCCCACTTCCATCGAGGTGCGGAATACGCGATTCACCGAGGAGCGCAGGATGACCAAATCGCCGACGTGCACCGGAACCCAAAAATCCACGTGGTCAATCGCCGCTGTGACTACGTAGTTCCGGCAGTGGCGATGCGCGGCCATGGCTCCGGCGAGATCAATCCAATGCATGAGGCGTCCGCCGAGCAAGGCGCCTAGCGGGTTGGCGTCGTTGGGTAGAACAATTTCGGCCATCTCGGACTGTGAATCCCGGACGGGCCGCGGTAATGCGAGATCACTGATCTGGTTCATGACGTTGTGCTCGAGGTAAAGCCCGCCGAGGCAGGCCGGATTCTACGCAGCAAGTACGATTGCAAATAACATTCTGCCATTTTCTGAGTGCGCGCGTCAGAGTGAGAAGATATCCACTCGCCGAGCAACACATCGTATTCGAGCATCCCGTGACCCGCAGGACAATGGTTCAACTCGTAGACGAAGCAGATCAGCAGTCGATCTCCGCGGTCGCCGGCGATCGAGAATCTCACCGCATCGTAGGCACGCTGTTCAGGCAGGCGCCGACAGCCCGCGGCGTAACCCAGATTGCAAAGTTCTCGCAGTTCCTGGTGAGAGGGTTCAGTGCCCTCGTGGCCCGGTGCAGAACAATGGCCGATCCAACCTCCGCCCAAAGGAAGGCGCGAGGGGTGAAGCCAACCGCCGTCGTCCAGTTTGCTCGCCGGCATGAAGAACGGACAGGCCACTCTAGAACTCCGGTTGAGAGATGAGGGAATTGTACTTAGCAAGAAAGCAGATCGCTAGTGTTGAAAAGAATCCCAGTGTAGGGTGGCGTTTCCGCCCGCGCCGATAGAGCCTGTAGTACCCTTACCCGGATGGCTTCGTCAAGAGCCAGGAGCCAACAGCTGAAAGCCTTTATGGACCGACCTGCAATGCTCAACGAAATACTTTCGCAGAATCCTGACGACGCCTTCGCGCGTTACGGTCTCGCCATGGAATACTCCAAGGCCGGCGAAGTCGAGCGCGCGCTGGAGGAGTTCGGGAAATTGCTTTCCGCCCATCCCGATTACACAGCGGGCTACTTCATGGCCGCGCAGACTCTGGTCAGCGCGAATCGGGTGCCTGAAGCCAAGAAAATGCTGGTGGATGGAATCTCCTCGGCCAGGAGGACGAACAATGCGCATGCACAATCAGAGATGACCGCCATGCTCGAGGAATTGGCGTCGCATCCATGACCAGGACAAAAGCTTAAACCACAAAGGACACGAAGGGGCACAAAGGAACAACAGATCTGCTTGACGGGTCATTGTCACTCTCGTGTCATTCTCATCATCGACCATTCCACCAACCCTGGGAACAGCTGATATAGCTTGATCATCGGATGCATCGTCCAGGGCACTACTACCTCCCGCTTTTGTTTTATGTACCCGCGAAGCACCGCCTTGGCAACGCGTTCGGCGCTGATGCCGCGGACGCTGGCGGGACGCACTTGTTTCTGTTCCTTGCCTTTCACTGTGTTCGCGCTGAAAGCGGTGCGCACGTAGCCGGGGCACACGGTCATCACGTTAATGCCAAAACTGTTGAGTTCGATCCGCGCAGCTTTGCCGATGGCGTTTATGGCGAACTTGGTGGCTCCATAGACCGCGTGAAACGGTATTGGTATGTGCCCGGCAACGCTCGATACATTGATAATCGTGCCCGAGCCTTGCTGTTTCATCACGGGTATCACCGCTTGCATGGCTTCGACTGCTCCGAAGAAATTAGTCTCGAAGGTCTCGCGGCATGCGGCCATATCCACGTTCGCGACGGAATCCAGTATTCCGTGGCCGGCGTTATTGATCCAGGTATCAATGCGCTGGAAGTGGTGCATAGTCAGGCCGACAACGCGATCAATCTCCTCGCGATTGCGGACATCGCAGGCAAGTCCCATCGTGCGCTCGGAGTGGCCAATCCGCGCACGGGCAGCCTCCACCCGTTCTGCATCGCGCGAAAGCAGCACTACGCTTGCGCCGTCATCGGCGAAAATCCTGGCAATGGCTTCGCCGATGCCCATGGAGGCACCGGTGATCACTACGACTTTTCCGGAGAGTTGCATTTCGCGGGGATCCATTTTGAGCTTCTATTCTCCCGGCGCTAAAGTCAAGCCGGTGAAGTCAAGCTCTAGCGTACAATCCTAGAAATCCGCGCCGCGAAGTCTTTCGGAGGCTGTGCTTGAGTTCACTGCTGCCGCTGTTTCCTCTAGACCTGGTTCTGCTGCCGGGCACCCCTCTGCCGCTGCATATTTTCGAACCGCGCTACCAGGAAATGATTTCCGAATGCCTCGAACGCAGCCAGCATTTCGGGGTGGTGCGAGGCAAGGACCACGACCTCGCCGAGATCGGCTGCACCGCGGAAATCCTTACGGTCACCAAGAAATATCCCGACGGGCGCATGGACATCGTCACCGAAGGCCGCGCGCGATTCGAGGTCATCCAACTCAATCAGGAGCGATCGTTCTTGCAGGCCGAGGTGCTCTACTTGCAAGACGAGCCTGAGTCCGCCTCTCAGGAAGAAATGGCGCAGGCCATGAAACTGCACGGTGAAATCATGGCGTTGGCGGGAGCAGCGCCGGAGAAGTCCGCGGAGATTGACCGAGGGCTGCTCTCGTTTCACCTTGCCGGTTCGCTTCCTCTTGATCTCGATTTCAAACAAACGCTGCTCGGACTGAAATCGGAGGCCGAGCGCCTGCGAGCCATCATTTCATTCTTTGAGACCATCCTCCCGACTATGCGCCGTACCGTGCACGTACGCCGCAAAGCGGGCGGCAACGGACACGCGGGATAACAGTCGGACCGGGCGTATAATCGAGGCCAGAAGCTGTTCTTCTGGGGGTTTTTTATCATGAGTCTTCCACGGACGCTCGGCGAGTTGCGCCACAGTCCATTCTCCGAAGCACAACTGCGAACCCGGCGCGTCAAGGACGAATTACGCGACAACCTGATGGCGAAACTTCGCCAGGGCGGACCGATATTCTCGGGAATTGTCGGCTATGACGATACCGTGGTACCGCAAATCATCAACGCCATTCTTTCGCGTCATAATTTTATTTTGCTGGGACTCCGCGGCCAGGCCAAGAGCCGCATCCTGCGAGCGTTGACTACTTTGCTGGATGCGCAGGCGCCCTACATCGCGGGTTGCGAGATTCACGACAATCCTTATTCGCCGATCTGCCGCCGCTGCCGCGACGAGGTCGAAAAGCTCGGTGACGACACGCCGATTGCGTATCTCACGCAGGAAGCTCGCTATGTGGAAAAGCTGGCCACGCCCGATGTGACTATTGCAGACCTGATCGGCGACATCGATCCCATCAAGGCCGCACGCGGCGGCCACGAACTGGGCAGTGAGATGACTGTCCACTACGGATTGCTGCCGCGCGCCAATCGCGGCATCTTCGCCATCAACGAATTGCCGGACCTGGCCGGCAAAATCCAGGTCGGTCTGTTCAACATCATGCAGGAAGGCGATGTGCAGATTAAGGGTTACCCCATTCGCCTGCCACTCGATGTCGCGCTCGTGTTCAGCGCCAACCCGGAGGATTACACCGCTCGCGGCAAAATCATTACTCCGCTGAAGGATCGCATTGGCTCCGAAATTCGCACCCACTATCCGGCGTCGATCGAAGAAGGCATGGCCATCACTACCCAGGAAGCCTGGACGCAGCGCGACGGGTACAAGCTGCATATTCCGAAGTATGTGCAGGAGGTCATCGAACGAATTGCATTTGCAGCCCGTGAGGACAAGAAAGTTGACAAGCGCTCGGGAGTGAGTCAGCGTCTGCCCATTTCGTGCATGGAGAACGTGATCTCGAACGCCGAACGGCGCGCCATCCGGCATAGTGAAAAGCTGGTCGTGCCCCGCATCGGAGATGTGTATGCCGCCATGCCCGCCATCACTGGCAAGCTTGAACTGGAATACGAAGGCGAGATGAAAGGCGCGGACCACGTAGGCCGCGAGCTGATCCGAACCGCAATCGCCAAGACCTACGACGGATACTTCAAAGGCACCGACATGAACCAGGTGGTGCAGTGGTTCGACCTGGGCGGCGAGATTCAGTTGGCAGACACCGCCGCCGCGACCGAGGCCCTGCAAGCACTCCGCGGTATTCAAGGACTGATGGAAAAGTTGGTCAAGCTGAATGTAGGGCCCAAAGAAAGTCCAGAGTCGCAAGTTTCGGCGGCGGAGTTTGTGCTCGAAGGTCTTCACTCCCACAAGCGCATCGGAAGAAATGAAGAGCGTTTGTTCAGCGCCGGAGAAAAAGCGCAGAAGCCCGCAGAAAAACCGTTCGAGCGTGAGGATGCGCCGTTTCGCGGCAGAAGGCCGTTTAATTAGTCGTTGGTCGTTGGTCGTTCGTCGTTGGCCGCAACGATCAAAATAGGAGTTGTCATTCCGAGCAAAGCGAGGAATCTGCTGTTGCATGCCAACGACCAACGACTAGCGACCAACGACTGTTCCTATGAAACGCATTCGTTACAGCAAATACGTTCCCGACCCCGCCGGCGAAATGAGCATGGAGGATCTGCTCAGCGCGCTCTCCGATTTCCTGCTACAGAGCGGATTCCAGAATTACATGTATGACGATTTCGGGGATGGCGAGCAAACGCTCGATGACCTGCGCCGCGCGATCGAGCAGGCGTTGCTCGATAGCGACCTGCTCGATGAACAAATGCGCCAGCAACTCCAGCAGATGCAGATGGAAGGCACGCTCGATGACCTCATCGAGCAACTGATTCAGCGCATGCAGCAGGAGGATTACATCAGCATCGATCAGCCACACGACCCTTCGCGGCAATCGAGTGTGGGGGGGCAGGTGGGCGAGGCGCAACAGCAAGTAAAGTTCGAGATCACCGATAAGAGCCTGGACTTTCTTGGCTTCAAGACGCTACGCGATCTGATGGGGTCCCTGGGCAAGTCGAGCTTCGGACGCCACGACACCCGCGATCTGGCCACCGGCATTGAAGCCAGCGGCGCATCGAGACCATACGAATTCGGCGACACGCTCAACCTCGACATCACGGCCACGCTCTCCAGCGCGATCCAGCGCGAAGGTATGAATCTTCCGCTGAACATCGAATATTCCGATCTGCAAGTGCACCAGTGTGAATACCAGTCATCCTGTGCGACCGTGCTCATGCTCGACTGTTCGCACTCCATGATTCTTTACGGGGAAGACCGCTTCACGCCGGCGAAGAAAGTTGCTATGGCGCTGTCGCACTTGATCCGCACCCAATATCCGGGCGATTCTTTGTCGTTGATTCTCTTTCATGATTCGGCCGAAGAAGTGCCGCTCTCGCAACTAGCGCGCGTGAAAGTTGGCCCCTACTACACCAACACCCGCGAGGGCCTGCGGCTGGCGCAGCGAATTCTGCAGCGTCAACGCAAAGACATGAAGCAGATTGTGATGATCACCGACGGCAAGCCGTCCGCGCTGACGCTCGAAGACGGCCGCATCTACAAGAACGCCTTTGGCCTCGATCCTCTGGTCGTAAGCCAGACCCTGGAAGAAGTTTCCAAGTGCAAGCGCGCCGGCGTCATGATCAATACTTTCATGCTGGCCTCGGATTACGGTCTGGTGCAGTTCGTCCAGAAGGTAACGGAGATGTGCCGCGGCAAAGCCTACTTCACCACGCCCTACACGTTGGGCCAGTATCTGCTAATGGATTACATGTCGCGGAAGACGAAGACAATTCACTAACAGGGAGAATCTTCAACGTCGCTATCAGCACCAGCCACGATGGACGAAACGCGAGATAACGGGGCGTTCACGTGGCTGAAACCTGTTGAGGAGCACGGATTCGCAATCATTCCCGAGGTCCTAACGGGGAATGAGGTAGTGTGCCTACTAGAAGACCTCGCTCAAGTCACGGTACGCCGAAGCAAGGCCGGTGTGCGCCACGTCCTTAGATTTGGTCCGGTCGCTGAGCTAGCTCGGGAACCGCGGCTGCTTGAGATCGCGCGAGGAATTCTGGGCGGCGAAGCGTTCCCGTTCCGTGCGACTCTGTTCGACAAATCTCCCGACGCCAATTGGCTGGTTGTGTGGCATCAGGATACGGCCTTGCCGCTTCGGGAGCGCCGGGAGGTGCCGGGCTGGGGACCTTGGTCCGTCAAGGACGGTGTAATCTATGCACACGCCCCAGAAAGCGCCCTCTGCCGTGTTCTCGCCTTGCGCGTTCACCTCGATGACTCGACGGCAGAAAACGGCCCGTTGCGTGTCCTCCCTGGATCTCAAGCTAAGGGTTTGTTGACCGATGACGAAGTGCATGAACTTGCGGCAAGAGTACCTTCGGTAGATTGTCTTGTTCCTCGAGGCGGAGTTTTGGCGATGAGGCCACTGCTCGTGCACTCGTCCTCAAAGTCACATGCGCAAGCCGCAAGGCGTGTCCTGCACATTGAATATGCGGCATCCGTGGCCGTTGCGGAAGGTCTTGAACTGGCCGTCGCCTGATTCTGAGAACTAGGGACTCAGGCGGTCTGAAGACAATCAGTCGCACACAGTCAACTACTGCTCCGCCTTCTTGACCGCCAACTCTGCGCCTTGGAATCCGATCTTGCTGTGGGTTCCATCGCAAAATGGTTTGTTGACTGATCCTCCGCAGCGGCACAGAGAAAAAGCTGGTTTGCCGGTGAGGTCGTACTGGGTGCCGTTGATGTCTACCAGTTCGATCGAGCCTTCAGGAGCTTCTACGCGATAGGGACCGTTGGGTCGGACGGTGATTTTGACTGTAGCCATGAGGCCTCCGCTTGAAATGAGTCTGAGTTTTGAAGATACCAGCTTTGACCCTGCGGTTCCAACGCCCAGAACCATCGTCTAGGATGAATTTCGGTTTGACCCCACGGGCGAGGACGCCCGCACCTACACGGGCAGGTCGAAGCACTTTACGCCGCCGCGCACCTCGTCCCGAGCAGGCTGTGGTAGAGCCTCACGTATTCGTCGATCATGCGCTTGGCGGTGAAGCATTCGCGCGCACGCTGATAGGCGCGGGTGGCGTAGCCTCTGCAGAGGTCGCGATGCTCATGCAGTCGCCGAATCACATCGGCCAGGCTTTCCGCGTCATTAGCCTGAAAGTAGATCGCGGCATCGCCCCAAATCTCGCGGAAGCATGGAATGTCATTGGCGACGATGGCGCAGCGGGAGAACGCTGCTTCCAGCGGCGCCATGCCGAAAGCCTCATATCTTGACGTGGCGGCGTAGATGGAGGCACGGCTGTACAGCGTGCGGAGTTGCGCTTGTGTCTGCGGCCCTTTCAGCGCCACCGAAATTCGGTCGATGGCAAGTTTCACATCCGTTCGGATCGGAATCTCCGGATCGGCAACGTGCGGTTCGGATCCTACAATACACACCGGCAGCGGGTGGGTGCGCTGCGTCAGCAGAGTGACTTGCTTGCCAGCGTCGCACAAGCGTCCCACCCCAGCACGGAATCGTCCTTGCTCACGTACGGATTAAACGACACCGGATTGCGGCCGTTGTAGATCACCGCGTCACGTCTGGGTCGCGTGTAGCAGGTGCGAAGCACATCCAGCATCCAGATCGACGGCGCGACCACGGCACTGGCATGCCACAGGCCACGGGTCACAGCCTCGCGATACCACCGCATCCAGCGGGACTCACCGGGTTCGTGCCCGTGCACCTCTTTCCACCAACTGATCAAATCACCGTGTGCCACAACCACACGCGGGGTTTCGACCGGAAGGTTGCCATAACACAATTGGTTCAAGTGCAAGAGATCAGGCTTGAGTTCCTTGACCAGCGCGGTGAGATAGGCGGAAGAGTCTTTCAGATCCTGTTCGGCTTCCTGCATCCAGTCCAGGCGAAACGCCGTCGGACGGTATTCCAGACCCTGGAGTTCGTCCATCCAGGAAGTTTGCTGCGGCAGAGGAATATCGCCCAAGCTGACCAGCGTGACACGCACTCCGCGACTTACCAGGCCAGTGACCAGCTCTTGCGTGTAAGTCCACACGCCGCTCAGCGTATCCGTGGTCACAAGAACGTGCACTGGCAACTCCTCAATTTAGGCGCGGGCGTCCTTGCCCGTGCAATGCCCAGGGTGAATTCAACGATTCACAGTTGCTCACTCCGCCTCTGGGCCGACCTATTCTATTTCGGAATCCGCTCGGATTGAAGGACTTCTTTTGATTTATCGGTTGGGGTGAGTGCAATATCTTGCAACCCCTATGCAAGCAATTGAGCCACAACCCCGCAAAGCTATCGGCCAGGCCACAACCCGCGCAGCCAGTCTTGCAATGCAGGCCTGAGTTCCAGCAACGAGTGTGAGGCAATCGGCGCCGGCGCAAAGGTGAGAATCAGCATGACGAGACCAAACCCGGCAATCCACCGGCGAACCCCCGTCACTCCCGGCCATTCCGCTACCATCGGATGCCGCATGCCGCTGATCCTTAGCAGAAGTGCCCAAAGCAGCCAGCCGGTCCAGAAATAGAGCGCCATCGGAATCAGTGCGAGGATGGTAAAACGCGAGACTGTCTTGTGCGCGCGTGGGGCCAGGGAAAACACGATGTGTCCGCCATCGAGTTGGCCGCCCGGCAAGAGATTGAGTGCGGTTGCGAACATTCCCACCCACGCGGCAATCGCGGTCGGATGGAGATAAACCGTCTGCAAGGCCGATCCTCCTCGCGGAAGCATCGCCCAGATAAGCCGAAAAATGAGCGGGTACCCCAACTGAATGTCGGGAGCGGTTGCCGGCGACATCATCTTCATGCTCGACAGTGGCAAAGCAAAAAGCAGGACTACCAGAGCGACCGCGAATCCCGCGATTGGTCCAGCGATGCCGATGTCAAACAACGCTGTCCGGGAACGGATTGGAGATCTAATCCGAATGAATGCCCCCATGGTGCCGAAGAGCGATGGAAAGGGAATAAAAAATGGAAGTGTAGCCGACACGCCGTAGTAGCGACAGCAAACGTAGTGACCCATTTCGTGGGCTACTAGAATCGCCATCAGCGCAAGAGAAAATGGGATTCCAAGCAGAATATGGCCCGACTGCATTGCCCAGGTCACCGGGAGAATGCTGGAGAGGCTGTCATCGTCGCTGTAGAAAGGCGGCTGATTGTGCTGGAAGTTGAATTCCATGCGTGCGCCCACAACCAAGGTGGTGAAGATCGTGGCCAAGAGCAAAACTGCGTGCAGCCAGTAGCGCTGCTTCGGAGGCTTGACGACAAAGACTTCAACGGGACGGTAATAGTCGGTGGTCGAGGAAACTGGGGGAAGGAATTCAGGCATCAGGATTCCGCGCTGTCGAGGCTAGAGTAAGTGCGGGCGGGAACGCCCTCATCTCCATTGTACCGGGGACGAGCTCACTCGATAGACTGCAACTCCTTGCCGGGCTTGAAACGTACCGCCTTGCCGGGAGGAATCGAAACCTCGGCGCCGGTGCGCGGATTGCGTCCGATGCCGGTTTTGCGCGGCCTGACGTTGAACACGCCAAATCCGCGCAGCTCAATGCGATCGCCCCTGGAGAGCGACCGCTTCATGCTCCCGAACACCGTTTCCACGGCCAGTTCGGCCTTGGTCTTAGTGATTCCGGTCTTGTTGACCACTTCGTTGATGATGTCGAGCTTGATCACAGGCGGCGCCCCCAAAGCGATGGAGTCAGTACGGTTGCACCAAGTGATTGATGCTAAGGGAGATATAGGAGATTGTCAACCCGAGGTTATCTTTCCAGTTAAGACGGTGTCTTGGTTCTGGACTCAGCACTTAGCATTCAGCACTCAGCATTTGGCCCCACTCATTAGACCGAAAATCGAGTTGCCCTATTCTTGTGGCAATGGCTGAGTGCTGAATGCTGAGTGCTGAATGCTGAGTGCTCTCCAAACAACTACTTCCCCGCGTTCTCGCCTTGTTTGTACATGTACTTGATCGAGGGCTTGTAGATCATCAGGTTGGGCGAGCCGTCGCAGGTTACCTTCAAGCAGCTTCTGTCGTACCACTCGATCAGCCCGTGGATTTCCTCGCCGTCGCGGAGCACGATGACCATCGGAGTTTTCGCCTGCATTTGCTTCTGGTAGTAGAAATTCTCGGCGTTGGTCTGCTCGGGTGGGGCCGCTTTGCGGCCGCCGCCGTTTCGGTCATTACGGTCATTGCGGTCGCCTGAGCGTTCCGGGCGATCACGGCGCTCTCCGCCAAATGTGGACGCATGGTTGTGGTCAGTGCGGTTCAGCGAAGGGCGAATCAGCTTCCGGTTGCCGAAACCTTCCGCTTCGATTGTCCGCTCGGCCGGCATGGAATCAATCGCATCTTTCATAGCCATAGCACCACCTGTTCGACACGCTTTTTCTTACGCGGACCACAATCCGGCGCGACGGTGATTGTGGATTCTGAAGGCGTGAACTTTCCAATACCGTAGCACAGGTGAGTAGAGATGACAATGCTCAACTTTGGCGAATCAGTCAGCACTCAGCAGTCAGCATTCAGCACTTAGCATCTGGCGCCAAAGGCTCTGTTGACGTCTTGTAGCGCCGGCATCTTGCCGGCTTTCGCGAGGGCATCCTGCCCTCGCCCTCGCCGTGCGGGCGGCCCCCCCACACAGCCGCCAGGGACGGCGGCGCTACAAAACGTGGCCGAGCCACGAAGAACCAGGCTTTAGCTAAGTGCCAAATGCCAAATGCTGCTCTTCACCGCTCCAGCGCCGCGGCGAAAGCATCCAGGGACAGCGAGCGCAGTAGGTTGCGGCGCATGCCGCGCTCGACATCGGCCAAGCGGTCAGAGGCAAGCGCAATCCAGTCGAAGTCAGCAGACTCAGCGAGGGTCTTCAGTTCGGTCAGGATGTCAGTATTGCGAACTAGTTCGGGCGTCCCGGAATTCAGGAACGTCACGTCCTGTAGCACAGAATAAATCGCGCGTAGCAACTTCTCCGTCTTATCGCGGCCCTCAGTTCCAGCACGGTAAGTCTCGGTGATCTTAAACAACTCGCTGTGTTCTCCGGAGCGCAAAGCAGATTTGAGAATGGCGAGAGCGTGCGCCCGGGCCGCCGTGTAGGCTGCAAGATCGAAGCTGCGGGCGCGGCCGACGGCGCCTTCTGAAAGGCGGGCGAGCAGGGCGCGCTGCTTCGGATTCCAGTCGGGACGGTTTGTCGCCAGATACTGCTCGACTTCTTCAGCAGGCAGCGCATGTAGCGTCACCACCATCGAGCGCGATCGGATGGTCGGTAACAGCTCTCCAACGTTCTCCGTCAACAGGAAGATGGTGGCGAACTCGGGCGGTTCTTCCAGCACTTTCAGCAAAGAGTTGGCCGCCTCTTTCATGAACGCGGAGTCGGTGAAAATGTAGACTCGCTCCTTGGCTTCCCCCGGCCTGTAATAGATGGTTTCAATCACGCGCCGCACCTGATCCACCTTGATCATCATCTGCGGGGGATCAGGCGGAATCACCAGCACATCGGGGTGAGTTTGGACGAAGAGGCGCGTCTCTTTCTTGTCGGCATCGCGCAGATTCTCACGGGCATCGACAGCCTCGGCAAAGCGGGCTTCGAGATTCTCCGCCTGAGCAATACGGACGCAATTCGAACACGCGCCGCAAAAGTCAGGCAGTCCGTTGCTAGTAACAGGCGCCAGGCAATTCATCGCCTTGGCGAGCATCAGTGCCAGCGTGTACTTGCCGGAACCAGCCGGCCCCGCCAGGATTACGGCCTGAGGAAAGCGGCCGCGAGCCAGCATGTCGCGTAGATGACCGACCGTTTCGGAGTTGCCGTAAAAATCAGAAAAAGACATAAGAACCTGTTCACCACAGAGACACAGAGACACAGAGTCACAGAGAAAATCGAGGAATGTAGCCAATCGAGGATACTACGGTCGCTGGAGCAGTGGGTTCAGGTTCCCTGTTTCTAAGGTTTCTCTGTGACTCTGTGTCTCTGTGGTCAACTCAAGCAGTCTTTGCCAGCTTGAGTTTTCGCCGCACGATCTGCACGATTTGCCGATGAGTCTCGTCGGGAGTACCGCGAGCATCCACCACTACCACACGTTCCGGGTCGCGAGCGGCGATGGCCAGGTACGCATTTCGCACTCGCCCAAAGAACGCTCGGCTTTCCTGCTCGAACCGGTTCTCATCGCCTTTCGCACAGTTATTCTTGCCGCCTTGCATTTTGTTGCGGCGGCGCGCGCGATCTACGCTTTTAGCCACGTCCGAATCCATCAAGATCGTGATTTCAGGCCACAAGTTGCCGCACAGAATGCGATGCAGCGCCAGCACCGGTTCGTGTCCGAGCTTACGCCCACCGCCCTGATACGCCTCTGTCGAATCGGTGAAGCGGTCGCAGAGCACGATTCGTCCCGCAGCGAGTGCGGGCTGAATGACTTCCGCAATGTGCTGAGCCCGCGAAGCGAACATCAAAGTCAACTCAGCCAACGGAGCCAGCGAGGACGTCTTCGTATCGAGCAGCAGCTGGCGAATCTTATCTCCTGTAGGCGTGCCCCCCGGTTCGCGAGTCACCACCACCGCCAGGTCCTGAGCCCGTAATACCGAGGCTAGTTTCTCCAGCTGAGTGCTCTTCCCACACCCGTCGAGTCCTTCGAATGTGATGAATCTGCCGCGGTGAGTGTGAAGGGGCACGGGGAGATCATAACAAAGGCGCCTTCCCGCGGGTTCGTGCGCCGCCTGTATAATTCAAGGTTAGGCCCCATCCAACTGCCGTTTTGAAAGGTGATTCCTTGAACACACCCATGTCTCCTCGTCCCGGACAACCGCCGCAAGGCCCGCAGCCACTTCCTGGCGTGGAAACGATTATTGCAGTGGGTTCCGGCAAAGGCGGCGTCGGAAAAACTACGCTGGCGGTGAATCTGGCGCTCGCCATGGCCACGCTCGGATACAAAGTCGGCCTGCTCGATGCCGACGTTTACGGTCCCAACGTGCCGCTCATGCTGAGTTTGAAGACGCAGCCCAAAGTGCTCGCGGACAATCGCATTGAGCCGCTCGAAGCTCACGGGCTCAAAGTGATTTCAGTCGGCCTGCTGAATCCCGGAGACAAGCCGCTCATCTGGCGCGGGCCGATGCTGCACTCCATCATTAAACAGTTCCTGGGATCGGTCGTGTGGGGGCAACTCGATTATCTGGTCGTAGATCTGCCGCCGGGCACGGGAGACGTCTCGCTCTCGCTCATACAAACTGTGCCGCTCACCGGGGCGATCGTGGTTTCCACTCCATCGGATGTTTCGTTGCAGGACGCCCGCAAAGCCATCGAAATGTTTCGCCAGATGAAGGTGGACATCGTGGGCATGGTTGAGAACATGAGTTACTTCGTCTGCCCGCACTGCAATCACGAAATTGACATTTTCTCTCGCGGTGGCGCAGAGAAGACCGCGAAGCAGTTCGACGTTGCGTTCCTGGGGAACGTCCAGCTCGATCCCGACATCCGCAAATCCGGAGACAGCGGCAATCCCACGGTTCTGGAAGGCGAAGGCTCTGTGCATGCCAAGTCGCTCTTCGAGTTCGCCCGCAAGGTCATCGCGCGTGTGGACGAGATCAAGGCCAGCGCCGGGGAAAGCGTAATCCAGATCCAATAGCACGGCATCGAACCGCGCGGCTTGGCCCGGGGCCCCTTGTTAATTGGCTACACCTCGCTACTGTCCCGGTTTAGCTGCCGCTTGCAACTCCACGGCTCTGGCTGCCAGCTTCTTTAGCTTGCCTTCGATCGCGGCGTCGCCGATATGCTCGTCCTGCAGCACCCCATCGGCGTCAATCGTGAAGGTGTGTGGAATGGCTTCGACGCTAAATAGCCTAGCGATGGGACCAGTGAATCCGCCGTCACGGTATTGAGGCCAAGTCATCCCATTCTTCGCGATGAAGTCCTCCCACTTTTGCTCATCGGTGTCCAAGCTAACGCTAAGGATCACGAGCGGCTGACCCTGGAACTTTTTCGCGATCTCCCGCATATGGGGCACGGCCTCGCGGCAGGGAGTGCACCACGTCGCCCAGAAATCAATCAGAACGACCTTTCCTCTCAAGTCGTCAAGTGAAAAGTTCTGGCCGTCGGTGGTGGTGAGCGAAAATTGGGGAGCCATCCTGGCCCGCGCCAACTCAGGCTCTTGGATATATCGCAAAGCACGCAGGCGATCCGGATCATCGCTAGGCCTCATCTTTACAAACTGCTCAAATCGCTGCTTCGCCGCTTCGTCCTGTTTCAAGTGAGCAAGCGCCTTCCCATCAGCAAAGACCGCCTCCGGAAATCGGGGAGACGCTGCTATTGCCTTACTCAGCTCCTCGTGTGCGCGCGCAAACCGATCATCCTTGTGTGTCTCCATCCCTTGTCGCAGAACGACACTGCCAAGCAAATAGTGAGCGATCGCCACATTCTTCTCTCCTTTAGCGTCCGCCAACATTTCTTCCGCCGCAGTCTCGGCAGTTTTCCAGTCGCGGAATTCTACGCCGTACTTGATCATCATCTGCCAACATGCCAGACAATGCCCGCCGTCCTCCTTGTCCGCTTTCCTGAACTTCCCAAGCGCCTCCTCGGGCATGCGTTTGTGCAGGGCCTCTAATGCTTCTTTGTAGGCTTTCTGGGCCTTTTCGGTTGCAGGGCCGTCCGAGTTGTTCTGCGGCAGCACAGCCGTGAGCGGACATGCCAGAATTAGTGCGAGAGCCAGAGACCGCAAACTGTCTCCTCCATTCTGAAACCGGCGTTGTACATCCACGAGATCCTGGACGAGCCGCGGTCTGCCAAAAGAATACTCAATGCGCGCGGAGTATCTTACATCACAAAGTCCCGCTCCTGATGGGAAACCACACGTAGCCGAGTGAGGTGGAAGGTCGAGTCGGCCTCTTTCCCTTCCATGAGACACTCCGCAACCAGTTCTCCGATTACGGGTCCATGTTTGAAGCCGTGGCCTGAGCCGCCTCCCACCAGCCAAACATTCTCCGCTGCCGGATGCCGGTCGACGATCAGGTGATGGTCAGGACTGTTTTCGTACTGGCAGACGCGGGTCTCGACCAGCGGCGCGTCTTTCATCGCAGGGAAGCGGAAGCCAACATAGTCGCGAATGATCTTCAGTCCATCTTCGCTCACCACCCGTTCTCCCGAGGTCGGATCGAACTCGATTCCACGGGTATCGTCGGCAACTTTGAATCCACGGCCGTCTGCCGCGGGAATGCCATAGATAAACCGGTCACGATGATCGGCCCAGACCGGGAGCTTCGCTTCTGAAAAGCGATCATCGCCAGCGGGCGTGCCGAAGAAAAACGCATCCTGCTTGGTAGGGAGAATGCGGTTGCCGATGGTCTGCGGGAAAAGTTTGCCCAGCCACGGACCGCAGGCAAAAACATATTGGTCAGCGACCAGTTTGGAGCCATCCGAAAGCCTCAGGCCATCACGGATGCCAGTTTCAAGACCATGTGGCGCGACGCCGACTTGCCTGTACTCGCCGCCTTCCGCCAGAAATCCTTCCACCACCGACTGGCACGCAACCCGCGCAGTCAGGAATCCACCATCGGGCTCGTAGATCGCCCAACGCACGTCTTCGACATTGAGCTGAGGCCAGCGTTTACCGACTTCCCTGCCAGTTAGTTCCTCATACGCAACACCAGCCTCGCGCAGCATGGGCAAAGAAGAGCGCTCGTACTGGTCATCGGCGGATGTTGCCATCCACAAAACGCCGGTACGATGCAGCAGCCGACGCGCCCATCGGGTCTCATGCTCTTTCCACAATCGCAAGGCGCGAGCAGCCATCTTCGTGTAAGGCTGGCTCGGCCCGTAGGTTCCGCGGATGATGCGCGTCTCACCCCCGGACGATGATCGCGCGTTGCCCGGACCCCACGCATCGAGCAGCGTTACTCGGGCGCGGCGGCGCAATAGGTACAAGGCAGACCATCCCCCGAACGCGCCCGCTCCAACCACCGCGACATGGGAGGTCGATTGCATGGTGAGTCTTACGAAACCTCTAAACGTAGTCCCAGCATATTGATTAAAGGAGGCAAAAGCCGCACTGAAAAACTCGCTTATCCGGCTGATCGCAGCCGACTACGCCCCTTCACCGCGCTGCACCCGGCTGTGATTGCGGCTGTAGCTGAAATAGATCACCATGCCGATAATCAGCCAGACCACCAGTCGAACCCAGGTAATGGGGGTCAGGCTCAGCATCATGGTCAGCGAAATCAGGATTCCGAGGATTGGCACCAGAGGCACCAACGGAGTTCGGAACGGCCGCGGCAGCTCGGGACTGCGGCGGCGGAGGATCCACACTCCTGCGCACACGATGACGAAAGCCAGCAAAGTGCCGATGCTGACCATTTCCGTGAGCACATCGATCGGCAGCGAGGCAGCCAGCGCCGCGACAAAAATGCCCACCGTCAAAGTGGAAATCCAGGGCGTTCGGAAACGCGGATGAACCGCGCTGAATACGGCGGGCAACAAACGGTCCCTCGACATGGAAAAAAATACGCGCGATTGTCCCAGCAGCATCACCACAATTGTGCTGGTCAGGCCCATCAGAGCGCCGACCTTTACCAGAAAGCTGCCCCAGCGCACCCCGGTTGAATCGATGCCGATGGCCAGCGGGTCAGGCACATTCAAGTTCTTGTAATTGACCAGGCCGGTAAGCACTCCCGCGACCAGGATGTAGAGGACGGTGCAGATCACCAGCGAACCCAGAATCCCAATCGGCATGTCTTTCGCTGGGTCTTTGGCTTCTTGCGCCGCAGTGGAAACAGCATCAAAGCCGATATAGGCAAAGAAAATAATGCCCGCGGCTCGGAGGACTCCTGAGATTCCGAATTGCCCGAAACCATGGTTCTCCGGAATAAAGGGATGCCAGTTGGCCGCCATCAATTCCCGGTGTCCCAGAAGATAGTTGCCGCCGATGGCAATGAAGATCAACAGGACGCACACCTTGATCGCCACAATCACGGTGTTGAAATTTGCCGACTCCTTGATTCCAACCACCAGAACCAAGGTGCAAAACACAATTGCAAGAAAGCCGAGCAGGTTAAAAACTCCGTGAGCGTGGGGCAGAGTTCCAGGATCGATTCCGAGAAGCTTAAGTTTGGGAACGATCTTGGTCGCGTTTTCCCAATGGTTGTTGTAAAAGACGAATTCATCCCAGTGTGTGCCCGCGATCGACGCCGGCAATCTCAGGCCGAAGTCGCCGAGCAAGCTGATGAAGTATCCGCTCCAACCGGAAGCGACGGTGGCCGCGCCGAAAGCATACTCAAGCACCAGATCCCAGCCAATGATCCAGGCGAAAATCTCGCCCAGAGTGGCGTAACCGTAGGTATAGGCAGAACCGGCGACTGGAATCATGGAGGAGAATTCGGCATAGCAAAGCCCGGCAAAGACGCAACCGATTGCCGCGAAGATAAAAGAGAGAATGACCGCAGGCCCAGCATGCTGCGCGGTGGCTGTTCCTGTGATGACGAAGATTCCGGTACCAATGATCGCGCCAATCCCAAGCGCAATCAGGTTGCTGGGGCCAAGAGCACGCTTTAGACAGTGTTCTCCGGTCTCGTGCGCTTCGTTAAGGATGGTCTTGATCGACTTGGTCGCCAACAGGTTGGCCATTCAGTCTCCTTGATCCTTGAGTCAAATGCTTCGCGGCGTTGAATTCAACACTATAGTATCCATGCGCCGTGGTTGCGGCACATTTTCGTCTTCGTGAAATAGTATTCGGCATGCTCACCGCGAAGTGAAGAAGCTCTCTTCGCTTGACAGAGCCCATGACGCTTCCTAAAATCCAAACTAAGCGTTTTGCATCTCGGGATGTAAGTGTTGCATCCAAATCACTTAATGACAGATGGCGTGCTGACGTTGACCGGCCCTGTCGGCTCAGTGTGATACAAGGGAGTGTATGCCTGCGGGACCACCAATAGGCGAGCGAGAACGCGAAATCCTCACTGCGATTGTGGAGACGTTTATTGCCACGGGCGAGCCGGTGGGATCGCGCACGCTTGCGCGCGCCAACCGCGAGGGATTGAGTCCGGCAACTATTCGCAACGTGATGTCGGATCTGGCGGACTCGGGTTATCTGGAGCAACCCCATACTTCTGCCGGCCGCGTGCCCAGCACCGAGGCCTATCGCTATTACGTGGAGCAGCTTACCGGTAAAGCACGCCTCTCGGACGACGATCAAACCATTATTCAGGAGTCGTTTCATGGCGTCTCGGATGTGCAGGAATTCATGGAGCGCACTTCGCATGTGCTTTCGCTGATCTCGCACAACGTCGGAGTCGCAGTAGCGATTGGAGGCCCGAAGAACGCACTGGAACACGTTTACTTTTCCCGGCTGGGGGATCAGAAGGTGCTGGCCGTGCTGGTGACGCGATCGGGTCTGGTGCGCGACCGTGTGCTGCGCCTCGATCTTCCGCAATCCGATTTGGATGCCGCCGCCCGCTTCCTCAACGAGAACTTCCGTGGCTGGACCATGGAAGCAATGCGCGTTGAATTGGCTCGGCGTCTGGAGCAGGAACGCAGCGAATACGACCGTTTAATGACTTCGGTCGAGCAGCTCTATAAGCAGGGCGCATTGGCCGCGGACGATAGCGCGCAGATGGTTTACGTCGAAGGCGCCGCTAATCTGGTCGCGGGAGAGCAGGACCGGCAGCGCTTGCAGGAGTTGTTGCAGACGCTGGAAGAGAAACAGAAAATCGTCGGACTGCTGGGTGCGTATCTCGACGCCAAGCAGGAAGCAGTCCGCGTGGTGATAGGACTCGACCAGACGTTGCCGTCGATGCGCAATTTCGTACTCATCGGCGCGCCCGCCCGGGTCGGCGGTGAAGTAATGGGATCGCTCGCGGTGATCGGGCCGACCCGCATCGACTATGAACACACCATGACCGCCGTTTCTTACATCGCACGCATGTTTGACAAGATTTTGAATGAGTCCGAGTAAGGAGCCCCAGCACACGTTTTATGGCAAGAACAAACGGAAAAACGGAAGTCGATCCCCAAGAACTTGACGCGACGCACGAATTGCCTGCATCCGACGATGCCGAGGAAAACTCTCCAACCAGCGAGTCTCCACGCGTCTCTACCGAAACTGGCGAGTTGCAGAAACTTAAAGTCGAGCGCGATACGCTGATTGACCGTCTCGCCCGTCTGCAAGCTGAATTTGAGAACGCCCGCAAGCGTGCTACCCGCGAGCAGCAAGACTTTCGTGAATACGCGGTGGCGGATGCGATCAAAGCATTGCTGCCCAGCCTCGACAGCTTTGAACGCGCCCTGCAAACTGGTCCGGCGGAAAAGTCCGAGTTTCGCGGTGGAATTGAGCTCATCTACAAACAGTTGCAGGACGCATTGCATAAACTGGGACTCCGCGCCATCCCGGCAAAGGGTGAGCCTTTCGATCCCCATCTTCATGAGGCCATCGAGATGGTTGAAACCACCGATGCCGCCGATCATCAAATACTGGAAGAACTGCAACGCGGCTACAAGTTGAAAGACCGCCTACTGCGCCCCTCGATGGTCAAAGTTGCGCGCAACCCGAAGCACTAAAACTCAAGAAACTCGAAAGGACTTGGAACCATCCTGGCCAGCAACGTAAAACGCGACTACTACGAAGTGCTCGGAGTTTCCCGCGAAGCCGGTGAACAGGAGATCAAAAGCGCCTATCGCAAGCTGGCGCTCCAGTTTCATCCCGACCGCAATCCTAACAATCCCGACGCCGAAGAAAAATTCAAGGAGTGCAGCGAGGCCTACGCCATCCTGGCAGACGCCGACAAGCGCGCTGCCTACGATCGCTTCGGACACGCCGCCGTCAGCGGGGGAGCATCGGGCGGATTCGATCCCACGGTTTTCCAGGACGTCAGCGAAATCTTCGGGGACTTCTTCGGCTTCGGAGATCTTTTCGGCGGCGGTTCCCGCCGGGGCACCCGCGCCCAGCGCGGTCCCGATCTGCGCGAGGATGTCACGCTGGAATTCGAAGAAGCCGTGTTCGGCACTGAAACCACCGTAACTGTCCGCCGTCACGAGACCTGTGAAGACTGTCGTGGCTCCGGTGCAGCCGCGGGCAAGACTCCCGTTTCCTGCCGATCTTGCGGCGGGCGCGGACAGGTTCGCTATCAGCAAGGATTCTTCAGCATGGCCCGCACCTGCCCCACCTGTCAGGGCGCGGGCAGCGTGATTACCGATCCATGCTTGAAGTGCAAAGGCGAAGGCCGCGTGCTGCGTCAGAGAACGGTGGATACAAAGGTCCCAGCAGGCGTAGAAGACGGAACCCGCATCCGTTTTTCCGGCTTGGGCGAAGCCGGCGCGCACGGTGGCCCCGCGGGCGACCTCTACGTCGTGTTACATGTTAAAGAACACGCGTTCTTCGAGCGTGAAGGCAACGATCTGCACTGCGTGATTCCTATTTCTTTTGTTCAGGCAGCATTAGGAACTGAGATTCGAGTGCCCACGCTCGAAGGTGAACATACTCTGAAAGTTCCGGACGGAACCCAGTCAGGAACAACAATGCGCATCCGCGGCAAGGGCGTACCGGTACTGAATGGTCACGGGAAAGGCGACCTGTTCGTGGAAGTTCGCGTCCAAACCCCCAACAAACTCAACAAGCGCCAGCGTGAGTTGTTGCAGGAACTGGAGGGCTTGACGCGGGTCGAAAATAAACCGCAGCGCCGAACCCTGTTGGGAAAAGTGAAAGACATTTTCGGCTGAGTCTACTCACAGTTTCCCTCCCAAAAGATTTCCTTTGTGTACCTTCTTGTCCTTTGTGGTTTAAGCTCTTGTCCGGAGCTCAATGACCCGCCGCCGCTGGATCGCCGACGAAGTCTCCGGTACCCGCGCCGCTCTGGTAGGCACTCATGCAGAGCACCTGTCCCGCGTGCTTCGCGCCCGCGTCGGCCAGGAATTCGATATCACCGCCGGAAATAAAGTTCACCGAGGTCGGATCACCGCCATCACCGCGGACCGAGTGGAGTTCGACCTCGGCGAGGAGATTTCCACCAGGATTCCAGTTCAAGTCACTCTCGTCATTTCCATTTTTAAGTTCGACCGCATGGAGTGGGCGATCGAGAAATGCACGGAACTGGGCGTAGCGCGGATCGTCCCAACAATTGCACGTCGAACCGAACCTCACCTTGCGACTGCCGCCGCAAAACGTGTCGAGCGCTGGCGACGCATCGCCCTACAATCCGCAGAGCAGTCTCGGCGAATCTCACCCCCCGAGATCTCACCACCCCTTAAGCTGAACGATGCCGTCGTGCTGCCCGGAAGCTTGCGCATTCTCCTCTCCGAAAGTGAGGCCGAGACCAAGCTGAAAGAGGTTCTTTATCCCTCCAGCGGCAACGTTCTTCTGGCTCTAGGCCCAGAGGGGGGATGGACGGACGAAGAACTACAACTGTTTCTGGAAGCAGGCTGGATTTCAGCATCCCTGGGGAGCAGTATTCTGCGAGCCGAGACCGCGGCAATCGCCAGCCTGGCAGTGACTCTTTCAGAACTGCAACCGTAGACCGTCTCTGATATCCTCCTGCCCAGTGGCCGCCACGAAACCCATCCCGACCGCGCGAGCCTTCGAACCTGACGAACGCCAGCGCCAGGCCATCGAACATGTGCAGGGACCGATGCTGGTGGTCGCCGGCGCGGGCACTGGGAAGACACTGTCC
>Ga0210410_10000938_pt1 | contig 28465 bp, 23 predicted proteins | sample IncBWC4MmetaG_FD_161058 | JGI IMG/M metagenome (GOLD analysis project Ga0210410, IMG submission 161058) | Forest soil microbial communities from Barre Woods Harvard Forest LTER site, Petersham, Massachusetts, United States - Inc-BW-C-4-M | ecosystem: Environmental > Terrestrial > Soil >... | reverse complement strand
TGCTCGCGGTACGCGTGCTTCAGTGCAGAGCAAGCGAGGACGACATTGGCACGGTCAGCGATCCACTGCACGATGGCATCGCGCATGGCAGCAAGCCACGGAGCGCGATCGGCATCGGTGAGCGGAATGCCGCGCGACATTTTCTCGATGTTGGCGGGCGAATGAAAACTATCGCCATCCGCAAACTCCCAATTCATTTGCGCGGCAAGCAGCTTGCCGATGGTAGTCTTGCCGGATCCCGTGGGGCCCATCAGAAGAACGATCACGGCAGCATCATCACTGGCTACAGCCGCGCCAAAAATTCACCGAGCAGCAGGTGGAAGTGGTGAACGCCGTTTTCGCGCTTCACAGAATAGCGGCCGCGATCGTAGGTCGAGGAACGCAGGCCGCGCTGGACATTTTCACAAAGGCCGACGTCTTCCTGCTGCACTTCATCGCTGAATGCCACGGCTTTCTTGATGCGTTCCTGGTTTTTTTCCAAAGTCACGTCCTGGAAAAACCACTCGAAGATGGTGAGCGTTTTTTCGTGTGAGAGAGGAATGATTACATTGGTCGAAACATTGTCGGGATAGATGTTCAGCATCAAATTCGGGAAAACCCAAAAGTAGAGCGCTTCCTGCAAACCTGCCCCAGGGGCATAAAAACGCTCGCCCGCATCTTCCGGCTTCATCGCGCGGATGGGCGCGAACTGCTGTGAGTAATAGCGAAACGTGTCGGTCCGATATTGTGCGTAATCGATTTCCTTCATCAGGCCGGGATGCGCGATGGGAATGTGATAGCCCTCGAGATAGTTGTCCACATAGACTTTCCAATTGCAGTTGATGATGTAGTCGCGGCGTTCCGCAAATTGCAGCCCCTCGAATTGGAAACCACGCGCCTGTTGCGGAATCTGACCGAGATACGTTGAAAGTGGCTCAGCCTTCAGGTCGAAATTCACAAAAATGAATTGCTCCCAGGCCTCGCAGCGCAGCGGCACCATGCCCATGGTGCCGCGATCAAAAAACTCGACGCCTTCAACATCGGGCGTGCCGATCAACCGGCCATCGAGCGTGTAGGTCCAGCCGTGATACTGACAACGCAGAACATTATTGCATCCGCTGCCAAGCGCGATGGGTCCAGCGCGATGGCGGCAGACGTTGCTGAACGCGCGGAGAATTCCTTGCTTGTCGCGAACAACAATGATCGGTTCGCCAGCGACATCCGCCGTGAAAAAACTTTCCGGATCGGAGATCGTGCGTTTGACGCCGTTCGCTTCGCCGCACGCTTGTCCGAGCGTTCCGACAAGCTGCCAGATGCGATGAAAAATGCGCGTCTTCTCAAGTTCCAAGATTGTGGAATCGGTGTAAAACCGAGAAGCAAGTGTCTGAGCGCACTCGATCTGTTCGTGAACGTCGAGGTCCAAAATGCGTCGGGACATGGGAGACACGGAGTCCATTCGATTAAGGAACTTTCTTTTCTTTAGTCTGCGTAGGGACCGCTTCCTCGTCAGAGGGAATTACGGTCGTCTCCAACTTGTTGCCATGCCAAGGGCAATACTTCCAATTCGCTTGGACGACCTCTTTCCCCACGGGACAATATTTCAGTGGGCTTAGACTCGTAAGAGGTAATTTCCATTCGTACTGAGATGCTACCTTTTCTTCCGGATACGAGAATTCGATCGTGAACATGCCATCGCGTTTTGGGTCAGCGATGAGTTTCCCCCGAGCTGATCTTGCCGGAAAGAACAGTAGCTGTATATTCTGGCCCATAGGGCCCAAGAGATTTGACAATATGGGTTTGAAAATAGAAAGCAATCCATTGGCGTCGCCAGATAGATCGGTAAGAGGACCGTAGACTGTACCTTCAAAATCTTTCAACGTTACACTCGATCGAATAATTTGCTCGCTGTACCAGTTGACGTTTCCAATTCCCATCGTGCCGACAGCAACCGCCACCACCACATAGTTACGCAGCGGCTCGAAGGTTTTGCGCGCGTGCTCTGGCGTGGTTCCATGCTTGGTCGCCGCTGCCTCCCAAAATTCCGTTGGAATCCACCATACAATTCCAGCATGTCCTTTGTTGGTGAAACTTTTTTGTGTTTCCTTGATGATTCCGTCAAGGTTCACACCTTCCTCGGACGCCGGAGTCTTGTCCTGGGCTGAAACCGACAGGGCGAGAAAAGCGAATATGAAAGCAAGGAGTGCGAGAGCCCTGGAGCTAATTTTTCTGGGCATAACTTTGCGCTGCGAGCAAGTCAACACTGCCTCCAACGAAATTTAGCCGCGCCGAGATCTAGAACTTACGCGTTTCCTGGCGTGACCAGCGTTCGACTACTATTTTGGATTCGGTGAAGAATTCGACGGCGTCGCGTCCCTGGCCGTGGAGGATGCCGAAGAAACTTTCCTTCCAGCCGCTGAACGGGAAATAGGCCATAGGGGCGGCTACGCCGATGTTGATGCCGATATTTCCCGCGGGCGCTTCGTAGCGGAATTTGCGCGCAGCGGAGCCGCTGGTGGTGAAGAGTGAAGCCTGATTGCCATAGGGGCTGCGGCGAAGGAATTCCATAGCTTCGTCAATGGAATTCGCATGAATCAAACTCAGTACGGGACCGAAGATTTCCGTGTTGGCAAGCTGGCTGCTCGAAGGCAAGTCGTCCAGAATCGTGGGCGTGAGAAAGTTTCCGGACTCGTATTTCGGAATTTTTGTATTTCGGCCATCGAGAATGGGTTTTGCACCTTCGCCGACACCCGCGGAGATCAGCGATTCGATGCGCTGCTTACTTTCCCTGGTGATCACCGGGCCCATTTGAATGCCGGAGTCGAGGCCGTTGCCGACGCGAATGGAAGAAGCGGCGTGCGCGATGGAATCGCGAAACGTTTTTTGCGCCGCGCCGATTGTGACGGCAACGGAAACGGCCAGGCAGCGCTGGCCGGCGCAACCGAAAGCGCTGTCGCTAATAATTTGTGTAGCGAGCTCCATGTCCGCGTCCGGCAAAACGATGACGTGATTCTTTGCGCCGCCCTGGCACTGCATGCGCTTGCCGCTGGCCGCGGAGCGCGTGTAGACATGCCGGGCTACAGGCGTGGAACCCACAAAACTGATGGCGCGAACTTGCGGATGGTCGCACAGCGCATTGACCACGTCCTTCCCGCCGTTGACAAGATTCACGACCCCTTTAGGCAGGCCAGTCTTCTCCAAAAGCTCGAACGCGCGGTGCATGGAGAGTGGAACGCGCTCGGAGGGCTTGAGGATGAACGTATTTCCGCACGCAATGGCGTAGGGAAGGAACCAGTAGGACACCATGGCCGGGAAATTGAAGGGCACAATGGCCGCAACGACTCCCAGCGGCTGGCGGATTTGCATTTCATCCACGCCGGGCGTGACGTCCTCGAGATTGTAGCCCTGCATCATCATGGGAATGCCGCATGCGACTTCCACGTTTTCGATCGCGCGGCGAAGCTCGGCCTTGGCTTCGGGGAAGGTCTTTCCATTCTCGAGGGTAATGACTCTCGAGAGCTCGTCTATATTTTCTTCGAGCAAGTTCTTCAGCTTGAAAAGATATTGGACACGCTCGCCGGGAGGAGTGCGGCGCCACACGGGGAAGGCGTCAGCGGCGGCCTGAACGGCAGCGTCAACGTCAGCGGAGGTCGAAAGGGGCGTGCGCGCCAGCAGTTCGGCGGTGGCGGGATTGGTGACGTCAAAGTACTCGGTTGCCGCGGATCGGCGCCAGGCGCCATTGACGTAGTTCTGAAGCTCGGTGACTTGGGTGGTTACGGCGCTGCTCATACTGTGCTCCTTGGCCCACGCGAGGGACGGGGAAATATTCCCCTGGGCCAACTCTCTGAAGAGTCGGGTCGAGGTAGTTTACCAAGAAATTGTAGGGATGAGAGACGAATCGCGGGCAAGGCGGGACCTCGCTGCAGGTTGGGAACTCTGGACGGGCGTGCGACGCTGGTGGGATGGCTGTCACGGACGCTTGACGTTGGCGCGTATCCAGGCGGCGAGCGCGGGTTCGTCGAGGGTGCCAGCGGCGAAGCTGAGGATGGCTTGTGCAGCGGACTCTTCGGTAGCGGTGAAGCGAAAACCGTTCAATTCAAGGAAGAGGACGCCCACGAGGAAGCCGATGCGTTTGTTGCCGTCGACGAAGGGATGGTTGCAGACAAGGCCAGCGATGTAGGCGGCCGCGATGTCTTCGATATCCGGGTTATCGCCATAGGCGTGAAGTTGCTTCGGCCGGGCAAGGGCGGATTGAAGCAAGCCTGGATCGCGCAGTCCCGAGGCACCGCCGTCCAAGGCGAGAAGGCGATCGTGAAGCGCGAGTACATCGCGCTCCGCGATCCAGACAGGCTCACTCACTTGCGCGAGCACTTTCGTTCATTTGGCGAGAGTATGCAGAGTATTGCGGTAGCGGCCAATGATGTCCTCGGCCCGCTTCATCTTCTCTTCAAACGCGGGATCGTAAGGCGTGAGCTGATAAGCGCCGTTTGGACCTTCGATCAGAAAAAGGCGGTCGCCTTCACCGGCTTGCAGGCGGCTGACGGCTTCCTTGGGTAGAACAACGCCCAGAGAATTGCCAATTTTGCGGACTTTCAGTTCCAGCACGTGGTCCTCCCTTAAGTTATAACAATTGTAGCAACAACCAGAGAGGCTTTCAAGTAGCTAGCTCGAAGAGTTTCGGGTCTGCGAGCGCATCTTTGACACGGTGTCATGGCGCAAGCGGTAGGCGAGCCAGGCCATGGTGGCGAACATGCCAAGAAGGCCGAGGGTGCGCATGATGCCGCCGATTTTCTGGTCCTGGGTGAGGAGGCCCCACTGGCCGAAGAGAATCTCCCAGTCGCTGGTGTCAGAGCCCACGAGCGGCCGAGACGCGGTGCGGGCGTCTGCCATATAAGCACCGATATAGGGGAAATTTTCGAAGAACCAGAAGATGGAAAAAGCAAAGCCAGTGGTTTCCCGTTGCCAGAAGAAAAAGAGGGCGCACAGGAACGGGACGAGGAGTTCGCCAAGGGTTCCGCCGAGAATCATGATGGTGTAGCCGAACCAGCTGAAAAAAAAGTGGCCGGCTTCGTGAATCATCAGATTGGCGTAGTCAGGGAAGAGAAAACCGGAGGTGTTGGTCAGGGCATAGATCAGGAAGAGGGCGTAGCAGCAGAGCCAGAGGATGCCTGCAATTAGAGAAACCGGCTTCCATTCGCCGAATTTGTCTTCGAGGAACGCCATTGGCGTACCATGATACGTAAAAGTATGGCAAAGGAGCGCATGAAGTGCTGAAAACCAAAAGGCTAAAACGTAGGTTTTTGGTGTTCGAAATTAGTCATTCCGTCCTGATCGTAGATGCGAGTTCTGTCAGTGCGCCAGATGAAATCCTTCCGGAGGGGGAAGGGTCGAGAACCTACCCTCGCTTCTGTTCCGGTCGTGGCAGCGGGCCGAGAGGTTTTTGTCTGATGCTGGCACATCTCGAAACGATCTGGACAAAACTAGAACTTCGTTGAACGAAACAAGTGTGGCGTTGCTACAGATCTGGGACTGATTGCATCGAGGAGCAAGATAAGCGGTGAAAAAGCTCCCTGTAAACAGCGGGGGGCCCCTGCCCCTACCTATCGATGGCGGCCAGGGCCTCGTAGGCGGCGCCAAGGAGCGGGGCGGATTCATTGAGGACGATGGAGACAGGGATGTTGCTGAGGAGGCCCTCGAATTTCCATTTGTCCTTGAAGGCGTGGAAGAAGATGCCGTCCTTCATTTTCTCGAGGATTTTGACGGCGATGCCTCCGGCGACGTAGACGCCGCCGAGAGCCAGGACTTTCAGAGCGAGATTCCCTGCTTCAGCGCCATAAATAGCGGTCCAGAGATCCAATGTGTCCACACAAACGCGGCAGGATTTGTCCAACCCGCGGCGGGTGATTTCCGGAGCGGGATCGGCATCGGGGTCTTCGAAGGATGGATGCATGACCTTCGGCGCGAGGAATTCATGAAGGGTGCGGAAGCCGCGGCCGGAAAGAATAAGCTCCCAACTGACCTGCGGATAGCGGCGGCGCATGAAGCGAAGGAGTTCGATTTGCTGCTCGGTGTGAGGAGCGAAATCGGAGTGGCCACCCTCGGAGGGGACCACGCGGTAGCGCCCGCCATCCCAAACGAGAAAGGATTGGCCGAGGCCGGTGCCGGCGGCAAGCAGCGCGCGCGTGCCACCCGGTTCGGGAGTGCCAGGATTTAGAACGCAGAAATCTTCCTGGGTAAGGTGCTCGATGCTGTGCCCGGTTGCGCCGAGGTCGTTGAGAAGAACGACGTGGGGAACATTGAGCTCCTTAATGAGGGATTCGGTCTCGACGATCCAGGGAAGGTTTGTGGCGCGGACACGGCCGTCAATCACCGGGCCGGCGATGCCGAAACCGGCGGCGACGATGCGCTCCTTGCCCAAATGCTCGGCGGCCTGGCGCGCGAATTCCCGGACGATACGGTCGAACTGCGCGAATTCCTTGCTGGCAAAGCGCTGCTTGAAGACGGGTGTGAGTTTGCCGCCTTTTTCCGAGAAGAGGGCCAGATTGCACTTCGTGCCGCCAACATCTCCCGCGAGAATCACCTGTTCCCCCTAAATTCGCTGAATCGATTTAAACAACCAATTGTAGCACTATGGGTTGTACCACTGCCGGTCGTCACGCTCGAGCAGAAGATCGGATTCCCGCGGTCCCCAACTGCCGGAAGGATATTGTGGCACAGTCGCGGTTCTGGCGGCGCTCCAGACGTCGAGGATGGGGTCTACCAGCGACCAGGCGGCCTCGACGCTGTCGCCGCGATCGAAAAGGGTAGCATCGCCGCGGACGCAATCATTGAGTAGCGTGGCGTACGCGCTGCGCGAGCCACCGCCAAATCCCTCGAGGTAACTGAAGTTCATTGTAACGTTTCCGATGCTCATTTCGGTTCCCGGGCGTTTCGCGCCGAAGGAAACGGAGATGCCTTCATCGGGCTGAATATTCAGAATGAGGCGGTTGGGCTCGATGCCACGATCGCGGAAAACGAGATGCGGCGCGCAGCGGAACTGGATCATGATTTCGGTGCTGCGCTTGGCGAGGCGCTTGCCGGTTCGAAGATAGAAGGGGACGCCAGCCCAGCGCCAGTTGTCGATCAGGAGTTTAGCAGCGACGAAGGTTTCGGTCCTGGAGGCGGGATTCACGTTGGGCTCTTGGCGGTAGCCGGGCACAGATTGATCGCCAAGTTTTCCCGGCGCATATTGCCCGCGGACAACGGATTGCGCGACCATTTCCAGATTGAAAGGGCGAATGGACTGCAGGACCTTTAACTTTTCATTGCGTACGGCGGTGGCGTCAAACGAGGCGGGAGGTTCGACGGCGACGAGAGAAGTAAGCTGCAAGACGTGGCTCTGAATCATGTCGCGAAGGGCGCCCGCGGTTTCATAGAAGCCGCCGCGGCGCTCGACGCCGAGGGTTTCCGCGGCGGTGATTTGCACGTGATCCACATAATTGCGGTTCCAGAGCGGCTCGAAAATACCGTTGCCGAAACGCAGTACTAGCAGGTTCTGAACGGTGTCTTTGCCGAGATAGTGATCAATGCGATAGACCTGCTTTTCCTCGAAGACATTGAGAACGATCTGATTCAATTCCTTTGCGGTGGCAAGATCCCGGCCGAACGGCTTTTCGATGATGATGCGGACCCAGGAATTTGGATTAGCAGGGCGCGCAAGGCCAGCGCGTCCGATTTGTTCGACGATGTCGCGATACACTTCGGGAGGCGTGGAAAGATAGAAGAGGCGATTCCCGCCGAGGTTTTTTGAAGCTTCCAGCTCTGCGAGGCGCTTGGCGAGCTGGACGTAGGCTTCCTGATTGTTGTAATCGCCGGGGCTGTAATAAAGGTTGGAGGCAAAACCGTCCCATTGTTTGGGATCGATGGGGCCGACTTCCGAAATGCTTTTTGCAGCTTCGCTTGCAGACGCGCGGAAACTATCGTCGGTCATGGGCGTTCGCGCGAAACCAACCAGTGCATAGCGTGGCCCCAAGGCGTCGTGAATGGCGAGATCGTACAGTGCAGGAATGACTTTGCGCTTGGCGAGGTCGCCGGAGGCACCGAAGAGGACTACGGTGCAAGGATCAACGACGCCTCCATAAAGTGAACCCGAACGAACCGTGTCCGCAACCATCTTTTCTCCCTCCGGCAAATAACGTCCCGTTCAGGCAAATAACGCGACGCCAGAACTATACCTCAACCCCGTACTTTCCAAGCTCGGAACGCAGTTGCTCGGCGTTCTGATGCTGAATGGTGTTCATTCCCAGGCGGCGCGGGCTTTCCAGATTCAGCGGGCGATCATCAATGAAGAGACACTGTTCTGGCGGGCGCTGGGTGACTTCGAGGGCGATGCGAAAAATGGTTTCCTCGGGTTTGCGGGAACGCACGTAACACGAGCTGAAGAAAACCAGAAAATCACGCCGAAGATGGAAAGCTTCGATGCGGTATTCGTTCAATTCGAGCGGCTCGTTGTTGATGGCGCCGATGAAGTACCGGCCCGAGTCTGCCAGCTTGTCCAGGATCGCGCGTGTTTCTGGGTATTCCTTCGATTGCGCGAACATGAAGGCGGTGAATTTCTCGCGCGTGAACGAGCGCGGGCGATAGAACAATGTGCGGTCGAGATATTCGTTGAGGGTGATGAGGCCGGAGTCGAACGCCGGAAAGGAGAGATCGTGGCGGTCTCGAAATTCGTCCATGTCCAGGTGGAATGTGGCGACGGCTTCTTTCCGCGAAGCGTGATCCCAGCCGTTGGTGAGAATGACGCCTCCGATGTCCCAGAAGAGCGTTGTGATCTGAGCCAAGTGTGCAGCACCTCCGGTCATTCGACCTGCGCCTCGTCTGCACAGTCTGTTCTTAGATGAACGGAGACGCGCAGAAGACACAGGTTTAGCGGATTAGAGTACGCCCTTTTGGCTGGGCAATTGAAGCTAATTACCAGCTGCAAGATGGGTGCGGCAGGGTCTGACCCATCCACTGAGAACGGGCGGTGACTGCTAGGAATTTCCCGTCAGTTGCAGTAAGGTAAAAATGCGGCGAAGGTGAGGAGAATAGCATGGCTGACGAATCCTGCGGTCCAACAGCAGCACCCAGCGAGCCGGTGAAGCCGGGCACGCGCATGGTGCATTGCGTCAAGTTCGATAAGGATTTGCCGGGTCTGGACCGTGTACCTTGGCGAGGGGACCTTGGTAAGCGCGTGTACGAAAGTGTTTCGAAAGATGCGTGGAAGCTGTGGCTGGAACACTCGAAGATGGTGATGAACGAATACCGCCTGAACCCGCTGGATCCCAATTCGCAGAAAATTATGGAAGAGCAGATGGAGCAGTTTTTCTTCGGCGAAGGCTCGAAATTGCCGGAAGGATACGTCCCGCCGAAAGCAAAAGGCTAGCGCCCCTCGCTGGCCATTCGACGTGTCGCGGGATGTTCGACCGGCAGGCGCGGCGTGATCGTGAACGTCAGTTTTTCATGAGCCTTGCGGATCGCTTGCTCCACTTCTTCGGGCGTCTCTCCCCTTGCAAACAGGAATCCAAGATAGCTGGAGCCTTCGGGCCAGGCGGCGATGTAATCGTGCAAGCGCGCGGTGATTATCAGCTCGGTAATTCCTGGGATTGAGCGGGCCATTTCTTCTCCGGCAACGCTCTCCAGAATTCCACTCTTTGGCACGGGAATCATCAGGACGCCGGAGGCTAGCGATTCGCGCGGCGAATCGGAGCCGTGAAGTTCGAGCGCGTGGCGAAGCAGCAGTTCTTCAAGGCCGATCGGATTGGATTCGAGCGGAAAAGAAAATCGAAGAGCGCGGGCGCAAAGGCCGCCAATCGGGCGTGGGGCGACCTCGAGCGGCCAAACTCCATTTTCATTCACGCGAAATTCCGCGTGGACTGGTCCGTGGGATAGCCCCAGCGCTCGTACCGAATCTCGGGCACAGTCCTCGATGGCGCGTTGTGTTTTTTCGGGCATGCGGGACGGCGTGACATAAATCGTTTCTTCGAAATAGGGGCCTTCCAGCGGATCGGGCTTGTCAAACACCGCCAGAATCCGTAAAGAACCTCCGGTGAGAAGTCCTTCGACGGCCACTTCGCTTCCCGCAATGTACCCCTCCACAAGCATCTGATCGAGATTTGGCTCGCGCGTGCCGAGGATTTCCGGGGAGTTCAGCAAGCGGCGGATGCGCGCCGCGGCGGCGAGAAATTCTTCGCGGTTGTTCGCCCGGACAACGCCCTGACTTGCGGAAAGCGAGAGCGGCTTCAGGACGCAGGGATAGGAAATGCCGAGCAGCGCTGGCTCGGGTGGCGGCTCGATGGGAAGCGTCCGAAACCAGGGAGTTGGCAGCCCCGCATCGCGAAAGACTTCTCTCATGCGCAGCTTGCTTCGGCAGGCCTCGACGGCCGCGGGATGGTTGTGGAGAACTCCCAGCCCTCGCGCGGCATACGCGGCCGCGACGGCGGGGCGGTCTCCCAATGCGAGCAATCCACTGACCTGCTGACCGTGAAGCGCCTCCATCACCGTGTACGCGGCTACTTCGGGAGTTTCGAAATGCACGGCGATGGCTTGATCTCCCCAAGGATCTTCCAGTTGGTGACAGCGATCCGTAACATATACGAGTTGTACGCCCAATTTGCGCGCGGCGTCTTCGAAGCCGCGGGTTTGGTAGCCCAGCTTGGCGGTGAAGAGGAGCAATCGTTTTGGATCATTGGTCATCGGAGCTGGGGTTCCAGACAAGGATCAGACGAAGCCATCGGCGGAAACCGTTGCGCTTTTTGCTTTGGGCGGCGTTGCTCCGCCGATGGAGACTAGCTGGGCTTGCGTCGGTTCGGCGCAGCAGTACCAGGGCTCGCTCAGAATAGGAACGGCGCGCTGTGGCAATGTTGCGAGGTCAAGCGGCGGAGCTGAGCGTCCAGCCGCGGCGTGCGCGGCGTTCCAGATGCGTTCGAACGTCGCGGAGCGTGATTGTTTTTCCCGTTCGGCCGCCGCGGCGATTTCCTGAAGAGTGTCGCTAAGCGCGTCGAGACGGGGGTCGGGATTTTTCCAGGGATAAGTGAGGGACTGCGGATCGAACGGTCCGACCAGATCGCGGACCTCTTGCAATTCGAGCATTCGTGAGCCTTCCGGGATGAGCAGGCGAATGCCGAGCTGGATCGGCGCGACGTTTTCGATCAGCGCTTGCTCGCGCAAGACGCGAAGCAAATCCAGGTAGTCGTCCAGCGTGGTCCAGGGAGTAAATGGCACAAACGTGGGATGTAGGGTCATGGCAAGTTCGCGGAAATTCTGGACAACATGCAGAAAATCTTCGCGCGTGTGACCTTTGTCGAGGTAGCTCAGTACAGCATCGTCCACCGATTCGACGGCGCTGATGACGAAGAGGCCGCCCGTCTCGCGGAGCGCTGGCAAGTGCTGAGCGTATTTGCGCAGGTGCTCGATTTTGATGGTTACGTCATACGTGACCGCGGGAAATTGCCGATGAAATTCCTGAACGAGCTCCATGGCGTGACGGATGCCGTTGAAAAAGTCCGGATCACCGAAAGAGATGTGCTGCGCCCCGGCGGCCACCTGGCGGCGAATATCCTCCATGACGACGTCCCGGCTGACGATTCGAAAGACGCCTTTGTACACCGGGACAATGGGGCAGTGCCGGCAGAGATGTTTGCAGCCGCGGCTGGCTTCCGTCGAGCCCACAACGCGGTAACCATCGCCGGGAACTATGAGATGCGCATACTTTTCCATCGAGGGCATTCCCGTGCGGTCGGGCACTTCGAATTGTAATCGCGTCAAAGAAATGAGTGGCTCCGCCTGCGGGGTGTTCTGTGGCGGGCCGTTGGACGAAAGGCGTTCCGCGAGATGCACGAGTCCTTCCTCGAATTCGCCGCCGAGAATGGTGGAGACGCCAAGCGAGTGAAGGTATTCGACGTTCATCGGCGCGTAAAGACCGTAGCAGCAAAGATGCGCCCGCGAATTCCGCTCGCGTAGAGAAGGAATCAGTTGCGCCGCAAGCCTCGTCGCCGTATGCATCGGCAAGTAGATGGCGATGAGCTGTGCGTCGCGAATCGCAGCCTCGTCCAACGATTGCCGGGACAGGTCCAGCGAAACCACCGCATGGCCGCTCTTGCGCAGCCACGCCGCAGGCGATGCCAGCCCAAACGGCTGCCTGCCAAGCTCGTACGTCGAAATGAGAACGATGTTCAAGGCACTACCAGTATAGCTGGACGCCGCTCGGATTCGATTTCGGTTATCATAGAGGGCTGCGCACCATAGCGAAAGGACCGTCAGGATGGCCATTAATGCGGGCAATTCTTTCCGCACACGCGACAAGCTGCACGTCGGCGCCCAGACCTTTGATATTCACCGGCTCGAACTTCTCGAAAAGCAAGGAATTAGCGGCCTAGAGAAGCTTCCGTTCGCTCTGCGCATTCTTCTCGAGAACCTGCTGCGCTGCGAAGACGGCCGCTTCGTGCATGCCGAGGACATCCGCGCGTTGGCGGGCTGGCGGCCCGGCGCTCCGGAAAAAGAAATTGCGTTTATGCCCGCGCGCGTCCTGTTGCAGGATTTCACCGGCGTGCCAGCGATCGTGGATCTTGCCACCATGCGCGAAGCTGTGCAGCGCATGGGAGGAAGCCCCAAGCGCATCAATCCGCTTTTTCCCGCCGAATTGGTGATTGATCATTCCGTGCAGGTGGACAATTTCGGAAGCGCCAACGCGTTCGGCCTGAACGCGGAATTGGAATTTCAGCGCAACGTGGAGCGTTATGCGTTCCTGCGCTGGGGGCAAACGGCGTTTAACAATTTCAAGGTCGTTCCTCCCGACACCGGCATCTGTCATCAGGTGAATCTCGAATATCTCGCGCGAGTTGTCTGTGCCATGCCGTACGGCAGCCGCGTGGAAGCGTATCCGGATTCCGTGGTGGGAACGGATTCGCACACCACGATGGTCAATGCGCTCGGCGTGTTTGGCTGGGGCGTCGGAGGAATCGAAGCGGAAGCGGCAATGCTTGGCCAGCCATCCTCGATGCTCATTCCCGAAGTCGTGGGATTCCGCCTTCATGGACGCTTGCGCGAAGGCGCAACGGCCACGGATTTGGTTTTGACAGTCACAGAAATGTTGCGCAAGAAAGGCGTGGTCGGAAAATTCGTGGAGTTCTTTGGTTCGGGCCTGACGAGTTTGAGCGTGCCCGACCGTGCCACGATTGCCAACATGGCGCCTGAATACGGCGCGACCATGGGGTTTTTCCCGGTAGACAACGAAACACTCGCGTATCTGCATTTCACGGCACGTACGCAGGAACACGTCGCTCTGGTGGAAGCGTATTGTAAGGAGCAGATGCTGTTCCGCTCGGACGAAACGCCGGCGCCGCTCTTCAACGACACGCTGGAATTGGACTTGGGAAGCGTCGAGCCCACCGTCGCCGGACCAAAGCGTCCACAGGACCGCGTGCCGCTGCGGCAGGCGAAGTCTTCGTTCACCAAAGTGGTGGAAGGAACGCCGGACAAGCACGTCAGCGTTCGAAACAATGGCGACTCATTCGATCTCTCCAGCGGCTCGGTGGTGATCGCGGCGATCACCAGTTGCACCAACACTTCGAACCCTTCTTTAATGCTCGGCGCGGGTCTGCTGGCGAAGAAAGCCGTGGAGCGCGGGCTGCGCGTGAAACCTTGGGTGAAGACCAGCCTGGCGCCCGGCTCGAAAGTAGTGACCAATTATCTGCTGGCTGCGGGGCTTACGCCATATCTCGAGAAGCTGAAATTTCATCTCGTGGGATATGGATGCACAACTTGCATCGGCAACAGTGGTCCACTGTCGGACGCCATCGGCGCTGCGATCAAGGACAACAATCTCATCGCCGTAGCCGTGCTGAGCGGAAACCGCAATTTTGAAGGGCGCATTCACCCGCTGGTGCGCGCGAATTATCTTGCGTCGCCGCCGCTCGTGGTTGCGTATGCGCTGGCGGGCCGTATGGACGTGGACCTGACGACCGAGCCGCTCGGAAATGACACCGCGGGCAAGCCGGTGTTTTTGAAAGATATCTGGCCGTCGCCGCAGGAAATTGAAACGACGGTGCGCGCAGCCGTGACCACCGCGCAATACAGCAAGGAATACGCAGAAGTGTTTGAAGGCGACGCGCACTGGAAATCCATGCCCATTCCGAAAGGCGACATCTACCAGTGGGATCCGAAATCCACTTACATCAAGATGCCGCCCTTTTTCGAGAACATGCCGAAGACCCCTCCGGCGCTGGCGGACATTCACCGCGCGCGTGTGCTGGCGATTCTCGGTGACAGCGTGACCACCGATCACATTTCGCCCGCAGGCTCGATTCCCGTGGATTCACCGGCAGGAAAATATCTGATCGCCAACGGCGTGAAGCCGCATGAATTCAATTCGTATGGAGCGCGGCGCGGCAATCATGAAGTAATGATGCGCGGCACGTTCGCGAATATCCGCCTGCGCAATCAACTTGCGCCAGGCACCGAAGGCGGCTGGACGCTTTTCCTTCCTGGCAGCGAGAAGATGACGATTTACGATGCGGCGGTGAAGTATCGAGAAGCAGGAGTGCCGCTGGTGGTGCTTGCGGGCAAGGAGTATGGTTCCGGCTCTTCGCGCGACTGGGCGGCGAAGGGCACGCGGCTGCTTGGCGCGCGCGCGGTGATTGCGGAAAGCTACGAGCGCATCCATCGCAGCAACTTGATCGGGATGGGTGTTCTGCCGCTGGAATTCAGGGCGGGAGAGAACCGCGAAACGCTGGGACTTACCGGACACGAAGTGTTCGATATCGAAGGCGTGGCGTCGCTCGTGCCGAAGAAACTCATCACCGTGCATGCAAAAGCGGAAGACGGGAAAGTAAAGACATTTTCAGTGATCGCGCGGGCGGACACGCCGGAAGAAGTCTCCTATTTCCATCATGGCGGGATCCTGCAGTACGTTTTGCGGCAGATGCTATAAATAGTGCCTCAACCGATTCTTGAGTCCGCCCATTTTCTTCAGCCATGAGAATGCGGCGCTAGACTCGCCCTTCGCGTTTCTGCGCCACTACCAAACCGCGAGGCGTCGGCAACAACAATACGGAAATCAACCCGTCTGCTTCCAATTTGAGCGCGCCCTCGCGCACCGTTTTCATCGCGGAACTGGCGTCGTGCATCAGGATCAGCCCGTGCGGATTCATCTGCGGCAGAAACTTGCGCACCTCTTGCTCACGGATCGGAGCATCGCTATCGCAGAACAGCAGGTCGATCCGGCCATCCACCTTCATCTCCAGGCTTGATTCATTCCGCGCGTCAATCCAATCTCCCAGACCGGAATCCGCAAACCGTTTGGCCGCCACGGCGAAAACTCTTGGGTCGTACTCGCAAGTGATGACGCGCCCAAGCCCATTGGCTTTGAGGCCTTCGGCGATTCGCAGGGTGCTAAGTCCGGAAAACGTTCCGGTTTCGACCACGAGTTCCGGCTTGACGGTTTGCACCAGCGCCTTCAGGAAATCCAGCACCTCGGCTTCCGCGGTCATCGAGTCGTACATGTGCCAGCGCTCTGGGTGCGGGCACTCGGCCGTGGGGCGGTGATATTCGCGCTGGAGAACATCGCCATGCGAAGCGATGTGTTCTACGATGCGGTGCTCTTTCTTGCGTCCGCGAAATTGGCTTTTAAGACGCCAAAGTAACACCGCGCCGGCAAGGATGGAAGCAAGGCTGGCGGCCTGCGCGTTCGACATGCCGAAGAACGAACGCGGATTGATGCGGATGAACTCGACCAGGAAACGGGCGGCGCCGGTCAGAATAAGGTAGTTACAGAAAATTTCGCCGGCGGCCTTGGGCCCGCGAAGAGCTTTCGTTCCCATGTGCCAGAGAAATGCCGCAATCGCCAGCCATACGAAGAATTCGTAGATCGGCGTGGGATGCACGCGCGCGGTCGTTGGGACGACGCCGTTGGGAAAGCTCATACCCCAGGGCAATGTGGTCGGAATGCCGTAGTCGCCATCGCCGGATAACAAGCAGCCGATGCGTCCGATGGCATAGCCAACGGCGGCAGCGGGCGAACAAAGGTCGAGAAATGCGAGCACAGGAATTCGAAAGCGCTTCGCAAGAATCACCAGCGCGACAAAACCGCCAAGGAACCCGCCGAACCACGCAAATCCGTAGCGGCTCAGGAGCTGTGGCCCGGGGTCCGCGAAGAACTCATGTGGACTCTCAAGAACATGGTAAAGTCTTGCGCCAATCAAACCTGCAAGTCCCGCAACTCCGATGATGAGGAATCCTTCATCGCGATGACTCGCGCCGCTCCCCTCTTTTAGAAAGCCATTCTTCGCAAATTGTGCGCGGTGGCGGTCGAAATCGGCCTGCAAGAGGTACGCAGCAACGAGCATGCTGATCGCCACCATCAGGCCAAAGGTTGGAATCGTGAGCGGTCCAAGATGCAAGAAAGGGATCATCGATGAACGAAGGTTTGGCTCCTTCGTGAGTATACATGAGCGCAGGCCTATGCCTGCCAGCGCAGCAATGGGAGGCCCGCATCTCGTTTACTTGCTGGCGTGAGTAGTCGGAAGGCTCCTCAGAATCGGAACCACTTGTCCCACAGCGGTAACCAGGGAAATCAAATGAACCTGTTTATCCTTCCGGATTGCAAGCGGCTACAAGCTGCAGCGCCTGACAAAAGTCTCAGGCGTCTCGTGCCGTGCGGTAGGCTTTTCCGCCGGCTTCCACGGCATCGGCTACGTTGGCTTTCACGCCGTCCACCGTCTCTTGCGCGCGGCGCGTCCAGCGCTTACCTGTGGAGGCCGCACCATTTAAACCTTGTTTGACCGTGCTGGAGATGTAGTCGCGCGTTTCCCCTCCCGAGGACGGCGCAAAGAGCAATGCAAAAAGCGCGCCTACTCCAAGCCCAACGGCAAATGAAATTAACTTGTCTGACAAATTATTGTGACTCATCGCATCCGTCCTCTATTGCTGATTTTTTTGTTCCACGGGAAACCGGTTCTATTTCCCCAGGGCTTTCTCTACTTGACCGATTTTCTTTTGCACTTTCCCGGCAATCTTCTCGCCAATGCCTTCGCCTTCCAAGTCGGAATCGTTCGTCAATTCGCCCACTTTTTCTTTGATCGTGCCCTTTACTTCGTGAACTTTGCCTGCGATTTCATCCCTCGTGCTAGGCTTCATTTTGTCCGCTCCTTGGAGGAGATTCGCGTTCCGGCGCGCGGAAGCTTGGCTTCGCTCCACTGCACGGTACATGTTACGAAGAATAAGGACGGATATCTGTCCACATCGAGACACATTGGGAAGGCTGCCGTTCCCTCATGGAAGCGAACATTGATGCTGGCGCACGGGCAAAGCTGTCCAAGAATTTAGGGAGCGAAGGAGCCAGGCCGCAACTTGGCGTTACAAAGGGGCAGGTGAGGAGCGACGATGGAGAATCGCGCCCAGAACGAGCCAAATTCCCAAGGCAGTCCACTCCGCAGGCGAAAAGTGTCCTGGGAAAACAGGGAGAACCTTCATCAGGAAGAGCAGCAAGGAAACGAATATCCCCATGCCCGTCACAATGCGCATGGAAGCGCGCTTCTCTACCATCCAGAAGGACAGGCAGGTGGCGAACCAGCCGAGGGCCGAAGCCATCGAACCGACTTCCGTGACGGGTACCAGGAGCGCATCGCCGAGCAGGACTCCTGCCAGCGTCGCAGCAGTTATGCCGAGGACCGCTATGAAGGGTGTAAGAAATTTTTCGTGGATTTCGCCAAAGCGCGGAGGAATAGTCCGGCGGCGGCCAAACGCGAAAAGCAGGCGGCTTGAGGCTACAAAGTTTCCGTTGAAGCATTGGAAAAGTCCGAAGAGGGCCATGGCCAGAATCAGCCGTACCGGCCAGCGCGCGCCGAGGGCTTGTTCGAACGCGATGGCGGTGGCGAAGCGCTTGCCGATCAAACCTTGCCAAGGCGCGACGTAAGCCACCGCGGCAACCGCTAGAACGTAAAAGCCGGCACCGACAAGAACAGCCATCGTAATCGCGCGCAAGAATCCCGACGGAGGAAACTCCAAATGAGCTTCTTCCGCCTCTTTCGGCGCGGATTCGAACCCAGTCATGAAATACGGGACGATCTGGAGAGTTAGGAGGATCGAGACGAAGGGAGTGGCGCTGAACGCCGGATGAAAATTGGCGGGAGAACCACGCACGCCACTGATCCCCAGCACAACAACAAAGAGCAACAGCACCATCGCCGTCGTCCAGTTCTGGAAGCTGGCGCTCAACCGCACGCCGCGGTAATTCAGCACGGCGAGAAAAAGCGTCAGCACGATGCCGAGCACCAGGCGCGGCAGGAACACGGGCTGCCCTGCCACTCGATACAATTCGAACGAATTCAACGACGGGAAAATGTAAGCGGCGAGCTTGCCAACGGCCACGGCTTCCCAAGGGCAAACGATGAAGTACGCCAACAACATCATCCAGCCGGTGAAATAACTGACGATGGGCGGAAAGACCTGGGCGGTGTAGGCAGCCTCACCCGCAGCGTCAGGAAGTCGCTGCGCCCACTTTCCGTACACGTAGCCGACGGGCAGCAGGAGAATCCCGCCGAGCGCGAACGCCAACATGGCCCCGGCGGGCCCGCCGCGGCCGAGCCAATCGTCCATCAGTACTAGCCATCCCACACCCACCATCGTCCCGAAAGCCAGGGCGAAATAATCGGTGAGGCGAAGTTTGCGAGCAAGGGTGGCCATAGGCGCAAAAGTGCGCGCTGATTCTATACATCTTCCCCGGTTGTGCCATTAGTTTTGATGATTCATTCATCTGCCCCTAACATATTCCGCTTAGAACTCTCCTGACGGGAGAAAAGGATCGCGGTCCCCGCTCGTGTGCGTCCTACTTGAGAGAGTGCGCCCATCCATTGCCGTTTGGATTGCTGTTCAAAACTTAAGAATTCCAAGGAGAAACTGACTATGCATCATCGCATTGCCCAGGGAATGGCGTTCGTGGCTGCCGTGGCTCTGGCGTTCATGCCAGCCTGCCCAGCTTTTGCACAAGACGGAGACGATTTCGCGACTACAACTCCCATCAAACACGTGGTCGTCATTTTTCAGGAAAACGTTTCCTTCGATCACTATTTCGGCACCTATCCGCACGCGCAACCCAACAAGGACGGCTCGGTTTTTTTCAAGCACGCTAAAGCAGGCACACCCACTGTGAACAATCTGGAGAGCGCTGGCCTGCTCACGAACAACCCCAACGTCGCGAATCCCTTTCGCATTGACCGCAGCAATGCCAACACGTGCGACGAGGATCACGGCTACGGAGACGAACAATTTGCGTTCGACGGCGGCCTGATGGACCGCTTCGCCAAACTCAGCTGCAACGATCCCCACATTGGCAAATTCAGCACGATGGGATATTTCGACGGCAATACCGTGACCGCATTCTGGAACTACGCTCAACGTTTCGCCATGAGCGACAATTCCTTTGGCACCACCTTCGGTCCTTCGACACCCGGCCTCCTCAATCTGGTTGCAGGCAACACCTTTGAAGGAACCATCACCAACGGGCTTTCCGCCAAGGGCAACATCGCGGGCCAAGCAACCGCGGGAGCCGTGATCGGCGACCCGGATCCCGCGGGTGACGTCTGCTCGAATCCAACGCGTACACAAATCACCATGTCGGGACAAAACGTTGGTGACTTGCTGAACAAAGCCGGCGTTACTTGGGGCTCGTTTATGGGTGGCTTCGCCAATTGCGCCGCAGTCTCTACGGGAACAACCGGCCTGACGACCGCCGACTACATTCCCCACCATGCTTTTTTTCAATACTGGCAATCCACACTCAATGCCAAGCACACGCCGCGGACCTCGGTAGCGATGATCGGTCATCAGGGCGATGCCGCAAACCACGAGTATGACTTGACCGATTTCTGGGACGCCGTGAAAGCGCATAACTTGCCGGCCGTAAGCTTCCTGAAGGCAAAGGCCATTCAAGACGGCCACGCGGGCTACTCCGACCCCTTGGATGAACAAATTTTTCTGGTGAACACCATCAACGCACTCGAAAAGACTGACGAGTGGAAAGAAACCGCCGTCATTATCTTGTACGACGACTCTGACGGATGGTACGACCACGTGATGGGCCCAATCGTGAACCAGTCCAATGTGTCCGATGACATGCTGCTTGGCGTGGCCCCCACTACGAACAACTGCGGCACGGCGAAGCCGATCGATGCGGCGGGCACGATTCAGAACGGCCGCTGCGGCTATGGTCCGCGTTTGCCCCTGCTCGTGGTTTCGGGCTGGGCTAAGAAAAATTACGTGGATCATAGCGTTACCGACCAGTCTTCGGTCCTGCGCTTCATCGAGGACAACTGGAGCCTTGGCCGGATTGGCGCCGGCTCGACCGACGCCATCGCCGGGACACTGAACAACTTGTTCAGTTTCGACGACGATGGGCCGCACGCCCACCGGCTCTTCCTGGATCCGCAGACCGGCACGGTCGTGGATCAGGACTAGTCCCCCGCAGAGACAACGACTCCAAAGCCCTGGACCGCTTCGCACCTTTCGAAGCGTTCCAGGGCTTGTCTTTGTCACTCACTTTTGCCGCAGATTACGCTTCGCGGCAGACAACCCCGCAGCAAAGCCCATCATCTTTGCACTCATAATCATCCTCCTCGGTGCAAGGAGGGATGCTGGTGCGTTGGCTTATCGCGACGACGTGTATCTGGGCGCTCCTGGCGTCTTCAACGCCTGTGTTCCCGCAGACTCTTCCGCCAAAGGCTGAAACATATCCCGGCCCATGGATCACCGTTAATGCTCCCGTGGTCGAGGAATTACGCTTCACGGGATTGCGGCATATCGCACCCGGGGCCGTCGCCGCCCAACTCTCCTTGCGCGTCGGTGAACCAGCCGACCCCGCGAGAATTGAGAAAGATGTCCGCGCGCTCGCGCGGCTTGGATGGTTCGAATCCGTCCAAGTCGAGGCGCAGCCTTCCACCACTTACCCCTTACCATCCTCGGAGGCGCTGGAACGCGTCGCCATCGTCTTTCACTTAAAAGAATTCCCGTTCCTCTCCAGAGTAGACTTCTCCGGCTCCCGCTTGCTCCCTCCAAAGCAAATCGAAAAACTGCTCAAGGACAAGAAGCTCGCGCCGCGTCTCGGTGAGCCGGCCAATCCGCTCGCGCTGCAGCGAATCGCCTTGGCAATCCGCCGCGGCTTGAATGACTTGGGCCATCCAGACGCAATTGTTTTAATTCACCGCGAAGTAGCGCCGAAAGCCACCGTCTCCGCCCGATTCGAAATCGAGGATGGCCCTTTCCTTCCGGTCCGCCGCGTGGACTTTGAAGGTGATCCCCAGCTCCGCGAAAAACTGCTGCGCAAGCAGATGCAAAACGTGGCGCCCTGGAAGCCGCTTGCAGCGTGGCGCGGAAAAAATGCATTTACCCGCGACGCCTTGGAAGATGACAGCCGCCGCATCCTTCTGTACTACCAGGACCATGGCTACCCGGAAGCACGTGTTGGCGCTGCGCGAGTCGAGCGCATCAACGAGCCGTCGCGCCGATGGCTCCCCTGGCCGCACGCCGCCACGTTGACGGGCATATCCGTCTCGATTCCCATTCAGGCAGGTCCTCTGTATCGCCTCGAAACCATCCAGATGAGCCACGCGCTCCAGCAAGCGTCGGAACCGCGCTCCCCGAGCCTTCTTCCAGGAATTGGGAATGGCCGGCCGTACTCCGTGGATGAAATTGAAAAACTGCGGCGCGCATGGCTGGCGCGCATTCAGCCCAAGGCTTCAAACCTTGACTCACTTCCCTATCGTTCCGTCGAGGCCCGCACCTCGTTCGACGCGGAGAAGCATGCGGTTCACGTGACGCTGGACCTTGGTGATTCCCCGCCCTACGTTGTGCAGCGCATCGAATTCGAGGGACTGCACCGCTTCAGCGACCGCTACCTTCGCCGCAAGATTCTCTTGCGCGAGGGGCATCCCGTGGATGAGCGCGCGCTCGAGGCCGGCCTTGCGCGCATCGCTCGCACCGGTTATTTCAAGCCAATCCACAGGGAAGATGTTCACGTGCGTTTGGACGAAACCACGCACACCGCCCGCGTCACGATTCACGTGGAAGAGATCGGCCAGCAGCGCGCCTCGCTCGATGGAGGCCAGGGCCAATTCGGCAGCACGCTGGGCATCGCGTATACCGTCTTCGACCTCTTGAACCGGGAAGAGCTCATTTCCACAAAGCTGGAAGGCGGGCCGGAAACCGTGCAAATCATGGTGGGGATTGCCAAGGAAGGAATTTTTGGAACGCGCGGGTCGCTCGCGCTCTCTATCTTTAATAATGTCATTCGGCCGCGATTTGCCGGCAGCGCGCAGGGACCCTTCTTCACCACGCGCAGCGAAGGATTCAGCATCCCCTGGACCTACCCGGTGACAAACAATGATTCGCTCGGCGTCCACTACACGCTTTCGAACACGGCCACCGGCTATGCACTCGGCACGCCGCCCGGTTTGCCGGGCGTGCCTCCGCTCGACATCGGCACGCGCGTTTCCAGCAGCGCGCTTGGCACGGCCTGGGTGCATGACGCCGGAAACGAACGCATTTTGTTTTCCAACTCGGTCTCCGGAGGCATTCTTGGCGGAGGCGAAAACATGCTGCGATCTTCCGGCGAGTACGCGCATATTTACCGCGACTCGGTTTTCTCTTCGAACAATTCCTGGGCTTTTCGAACAACGTTTAGTGGCGCGGGGAGCTATCACGGCGACCTGCCCTTGTATGCGCGCCTTTTCTCCGGCGATCAGTTCGTACGCGGAGTTCAGGCCGGAGATCTCGGCCCGTATGAAATGACTACGAAGACCACGGCATCCGGTCTGACGCTGCCCTCCGCGGCGCCCGCGGGCGCGAATCTCATTGCTGCCGCCAACGCCGAGTATCGCGTTCATCTCGGCGGCGGCGTGGAAGCGGCCGGCTTTTTTGACCTGGGGTCCGGCTGGTTGCTCCCGAATTGGCTGGGCCCCACGCGGCCAGTGCTGCTAAGAGGCACCAACGGCGTGCTCCATGGCTCGACCGGCCTCGAACTGCGCTGGACCGTGCCTGGAGTTCAGGTTCCCGTTCGCACCTATTGCGCCATAAATGTTTTGCGTCTCAATCGCTCCATCGCCCTCTCGCAGAAATCGCTTTTCTTGCTCCACAATCGCTTCTTCGCCTTCGGCTGGGGCCTCGGCTCACTTTTCTGAAGCACGCGCCTGTACTACACTGCCGAAGCCATGAAACCCGAAAAACTCATCAAAGAAGCTGCGCGCCTGGCCGAACCGTTTTGCATCACGAAGGGTGAAAAGTTTCGCCTGAAGGATTGGGATCCTGCCGCCACGACTGGGGTCAAGAACAAGCAAGCCGGCCAGAAGATTCTCGATGCGCGCGAAGGCGTGCTCAGCCGCTTGCAGGAGAAACTCTACGCGCAAGACCGCTGGGCAGTCCTGGTCATCCTCCAGGCCCTGGACGCCGCCGGCAAGGATGGCGTGATCAAACACGTCATGTCCGGCGTGAATCCCCAGGGATGCGACGTTCACGCCTTCAAATCACCGAGCAATGAAGAGTTGGACCACGACTATCTCTGGCGGACAAATCGGTGCATTCCCTCGCGCGGCAAGATTGGCATTTTCAATCGTTCCTACTACGAAGAAGTTCTGGTCGTGCGCGTCCACCCCACGCTGCTACGAGCGGAAAAGTTGCCCGACGCTCTGATCACCAAACATATCTGGGACCACCGCTACGAAGACATCAACGGCTTCGAAGAATATCTGACCCGCAATGGCGTGGCGATTCGAAAATTCTTTTTGCACATTTCGAAGGAAGAGCAAAAGAAACGCTTCCTCGAGCGGCTGGAGGATCCCAAGAAAAACTGGAAGTTCTCCATGGCCGACGTCAACGAACGCGGCTTCTGGAAGGACTACCAGGAAGCCTACGAGGAAATGATCCAGAACACGGCGACCAAGCGCGCGCCATGGTTCGTGGTTCCCGCGGACAACAAATGGTTCACCCGCCTGATCGTGGCTTCCGCGATTATCCAGGCGCTCGACGAACTCCACCTCTGCTTCCCCGAAGTGGACAAAGCCAAAAAGAAAGAACTGGAAACCGTCCGCGATACCCTGCTCGCCCAAAAAGACTAGCGCTGCGGTCCCGGCAATGCGCTGAGGAGGTTGAGTTGGGAGCGGGCCGCCCCACACTCTCTCGAGGGGAGCGTCCCACTCCACCACAGAACGACGAACTTGCGCGCAACCCTATGGCCACAGCACCGCATTCCCCAGTAAAGCATTAAGTTGTTTCTTCACAACCGATTAGCTTCGGCCCGGACCTTCTGCCTTCTTTGCCCGTCCTTATCTATCCAAAGCTATGGAACCTTCATACGGAACTTGAAAGTATCTCAATTCCACATTCCAATCTCTATGACGCATTTATAAGTTGACGCGCCTTCGCGTACGATCTTCTTGGAAATATTGTCACGGAGACAGGCGGCTACTCGTCCGTGTCTTACGCCTACAACACTGCAGCACGCCTCACCGGCGTCACAAACAACGGGCAGGTGGATTCGCAAAATCCCGCCACCCCCACTTCCGCCATGCACTACAACGCCTTCGGGGGCCTCACGACCGACACCCTCGGCGACGCCGAAGTCGAAATCTTCAACTATGACAAACGCCTTCGAATGCAGTCCTACACGGCCACCATCAACAGCCCCAACTACTACTCCACCCCCATCACCCTTTATTCCTTCAGCATCAATTCCTTCGCTCCCAATGGTGATATCCTCTCCGCGAACGACAGCGCCAACGGCAATTGGACGTATTCCTATGATCCCTTCAATCGCCTTGTCGGAGCCAACCAGAATAACGGCGCCGCCGTCTATAGCTACGTCTACGACCGCTTCGGCAACCGCTGGCAGCAGAACGGCCCGACGAACACCTTCGTTGCGACCTTCACCGGCAACAACCAGAGCAATCCACAAAACAACAACCGCATGGACGGCTATACCCACGATGCCGCCGGCAACATCATGAGCGACGGTTTGCACAATTATACGTTTGACGCCGAAAATCGCATGATCAACGTGGACGGCGGAAATACCGCCGCCTACGTCTACGACGCCGACGGACATCGCGTCCAAAAAACCTCCGCCACCGGCAACTATTCCGATCCTGCGGGAACCTGGATTTTCTTCTACGACCAATCCGGACGCTGGGTACAAAAGTTCAACTCACCCGGCAACACCTTTGTTCAAGGCCACATCTTTGCCGCTGGCCGCCATCTTGCTTCCGTCGGCGGCTGGACCACTTTTAGTCACTCCGACTGGGTGGGCACCGAGCGGTTGCGCCTGGCAATGGGCGGCATCCCCTACCAGACCGAATCCTGCGCCAGCCTGCCCTTCGGCGACGGCCTCAACTGCACCGGCAGCGACGTCAGCAACCTCCACTTCACCGGCAAAGAACGCGACGCCGCCACCGGCCTCGACTACTTCGGCGCCCGCTACAACTCCTCCTCACTCGGCCGCTTCATGTCCGCCGATTGGTCCGATGATCCTGATCCAGTTCCCTACGCCGACCTCGACAACCCCCAGACTCTTAACCTGTATGCCTACACTAATAACAATCCGGTCAACGCCATAGATGACGACGGCCACGACCAGGCCCCAGCACCTGTTCCCGCAGGGATATGTGGTGGCTTATTGTGCGAGTTAGACAGCTCGCTCCGAAGCGGGTTTGGGGGCGATAGGCCACCAGTGCCCAATCCAGACGCGGACGATACGGTGCCTCGGGAAGGCGTAGATGACACACTAGCGTCCCACATCGTTCCTCCGGGAACCAGCAAGGGCTGTGGTGCTGGCAATCTTCCGTGCCTTGTCGGTGATCACAATGGCGAGCAGCAATGCTCCCATGGGCATTGCGTCTACTGGAACGATAAAAATGGGACGTGGGACCCTAAGCCTCCTGATCCGGAATTACCCCTTAACATTTCCCTCATGCTGCGCCACGCGGGCACATTGGGCCAAACCGGGCTCAACTATTCCATGGTCGCGACCGCACCAAACTACCTAGCGATGGGCGGTATAGTCGTCTGGGATTCTTTGCCAGCTGCCTTCACGGACGCTTTCAATGGAATTAACAACAATCCTGTATTGCGGATTGGCAAAGGCTGGAAGAAAGGAAAGGAAATCTGGCGAATCGCCTCAGGAGGAAGATGGGGCAAGGGAGGGCCAAAACTGCCGTGGCACGTGCACCTTCCTTGAAATCCACCCTCCAAGCGAACTATGAGTCCCCAGAGGGACTAAGAGCCCTAAAAGCGCTCTTCCAAGAGCTGGTTTCGAAGCTGCCGCAGAGCTGCGCCTCGATCCATCTGAGGTCGGAGCCAAAGTGTGCGGTGCTTGACCTAGTGCCAGCAAATCCGAACGCTGCGCCAATAAGTATCACCGTGCCCCTCGCTGAAAAACAAGGAGTAACGCTTGTGGCAGGCAAGGGATCATTTTTTGAAATTCCGCCAGAAGGACATCGATACACGGACTTGCCATTCGTCGAGGAGGTACGATCAATCTGTATCGCAGTAATCGCAGGAACCCTCAGCGAATCCGTACTGCTCGATGGCGATGAAGTTCTTCAAGGAGAGGGGAGTATCAAGCTTTCCCAGGCTTCTGCACCAACTACGGTTCGGTGGCGCCAATTCTATTTTCGACCCTTTCGGAAGAAAGACCGGAAGCATTTTCGCTATGAGCCCTACTGTCGAGGCTCAGACGGGACGTTTTCGATCCGCTGATTATCAGTCGACGGCACCGGCCTCTGCTGGCGCCGAGGGCGACCGAGTAGACTTAACAACTGCTCAAGGATTAAGATCGGACCGGTGGCCCGGGCGCAGGCCCTAGACGATTTTGGGTGCCCCGTCCTCGGTTTTGGAGGGCGGGGGTTTTGACTTTGTTTTTCTCTAGCTGGATCCACACTTCGCTTCGTCCTGTCCACGGAAACCGTTAACCCCTCCTCCGCAACCATCCAATCCTCAATCCTCCCCATTCCCTGCAAAACACTTAGCCCCTCGCCACTCCCATGCTATCCTCTCCCGTGTACGCCGAATCCCATCCCCGCCCGGCCGTCTCTCACCCGCACCTGGCCTCCATTTCGTTCTGCTCTTCCCAACCTTCTAACCTGCCAACCTGCCACCATGAAAACGATGTTCAAACTTCCTCAAACTCTTCCCATCCATGGCCATTACTCTCTCGCCAACACCACGACACCGTAAGTCCTTTAGCCGCAACACTTATGAACCTCCCCGCAAGTGTTGCAAACAAAAGACTTACAGGAAACCTAACTCCTTTAGATGCAACACTTACAAAAAACGCGGGGGTGGGGCTGTCCATCATTTTCTCTCCAGCCACCAAATTCCTGTCGTTACTTTGTTTTCAACCACTTACAAATTGCCCATTTTCTATCTCCTTTGTTTTGACATTCATCCATGGAATGGGGGGGTGGGTAGAGCCGCTATGAAACATCTAAAGAACTACTTGAAGTCTGGCGGCATCTGCCGAGCAATCAACGAGTTGCCGCTTCTAAACCGCAGTTCAGTCTTCGTTGAACTGGTTGCGTTTCCGGTAGGCCAATACGCTGAGCCCGATGCAGATGAGCATGGGGGGAATTACCAGAATCACAATGCCGCTTTTCAGCGCCTGAATCATGCGCGAACCGGCACCCGCAGCCTGCGTATAGCAGAGCGCGCAATTCTGCGCGTAGGTGAGCCCGGGAACAACCAGCGCCGCCACCAGGGCGGCCGAGCGCGCGAAGATTCGTACAGCTTGCTTCATCATAATGTCTGTTTCCCGCCGGCAACCCGGAGTATCCCTCCCGGATGGCATGGGGTCAACCGCTTTCTAGAAAGTTGGGGAGCGGCGCCTACCTGTTGCGCCGCTCCGGCTTGTGCCCGCTCAGTGCGCAAATGGCCGCATGTGCAGCAGGCGGATGCTGTCCGACCAGATCATGTTCATCATCAGCAAGACAAAGATGGTGGCCGGAATCAGCGTAAGAAACAGGCTGCGCTTCTCCTGCGCCAGATGCATGAAGTACATCAAGCCCAGTGCGGCGCTGCCGATCGCCAGCACAAGGAGGATGCGCACCAGTCCCGCCGTGGAAAAATTCTGATACGCGAGAAAGATTTCGACACCTGCGATGGCCAGCAAAATAAAATACACGGGCAGATACTTGGCAATCACGTTTCCGGAACTTCCAGCAGAAGCCATCTCTATGTCTCCCTTCGAGCTGCGCGCGCTTCAGTGCGCGATATTCGTGAGATACACCAGCGGCACGACGAACATCCACACGAGATCCACGAAGTGCCAGTACAGCCCCGTCGTTTCGACATGCCCCGGCGTCAAGCGGCTGCTCGAATATTTTCGTGCAACCACCGCGAGCGCCACCACGCCGCTGATGACGTGCAGTAAGTGCAATCCGGTGATGCTGAAAAAGGTCTGCCCGAAAAGCCCGGTATTCAATTTGATGCCTTCATC
>Ga0210410_10000937_pt1 | contig 28466 bp, 22 predicted proteins | sample IncBWC4MmetaG_FD_161058 | JGI IMG/M metagenome (GOLD analysis project Ga0210410, IMG submission 161058) | Forest soil microbial communities from Barre Woods Harvard Forest LTER site, Petersham, Massachusetts, United States - Inc-BW-C-4-M | ecosystem: Environmental > Terrestrial > Soil >... | reverse complement strand
ATCTACGCGCGATCTATTACGGAACCCTGGCTGATATCGTAGCCGAACTGAATCCGCGCCTGTCCCAGACACGGAATTCAACAAAATCTGGGAGACCTACTTCCCTGCGAACGCGCCTTCACGCGTCGACAACGTAACGGTGATTCTTCCCGTACACGTTCGACAGAATCCGTCCCGCCTGGTAAGCCGAACCAGAACGCCTATCGAGGTCTGGCGACGCGAGTACAACGAGGAGAGACCCAAAAGAGTACTCGGCGGGCTAGCGCCCGCCGAGTATGCACGGCGGTTGACCGAGAAGGTCGTTGCAATGTCCGGAAAACTCTAAAGCGAACCGCTGCTCGAGACGGGGTGACGTCGAGCGGACAGCTGTACGAGGCTCATATCGCAGAGCGGTAGCGGGCCGCCGCGTGGGTTTGTATGAAATTCGGGAACATGGCCAGCCGAGCGTCGTCGAAGGTGCTCCACTGATTCGCATCCGGCAGTGCCGGGATGGTGATGGTCTCGCGCCGATCAAAGCCGACGAGCGCAGCATCCACCAACTCTTCTACCTCCATCACGGCAGGCAGCGTGTTCACGTCACGCCCCGTGCGCCCGAAGATTTCGGTGCGCGTCGCGGAAGGCAGTACCGCCTGGACATAGACCCCTTTGGGGCCGAGTTCCAGATGCAGCCCCTGCGTGAGGAAGAGCACGAAGGCCTTGGTGGCCCCATAAACCGCCAACCCGAACTCCGGAGCGAGCGCGACGACCGAGCTCATGTTGATGATCGCACCGTGCCCGGCTGCCACGAAGCGCGGTGCGACCGCACTCGCGAGGCGCGTCAATGCCGTGGCGTTGAGGTTGATGATCTCGGCCACATGGTCCGGGCTCTGATCGATAAAGGCGCCAACGGTACTGGCACCCGCGTTATTGACCAATACGCCTATGCGCGCATCGTCGCGTAGCCGCGCTTCCACCTGGGCCAACGCGGCAGCATCCGTCAGGTCGGCCTGAAGAATGTCGATCGTCACGCCCGTCTCGCGACGCAGCCTCTCGGCTAGGGTCTCCATGCGGGCCCGGTCGCGGGCCACTAGGACCAGATCATGGCCGCGCTTCGCGAAGCGGTCGGCGTACCCAGCGCCAATCCCTGTGGAGGCGCCGGTGATAAGAACGGAAGGTTGGGTCGTCATGAAAGATTCCTCAACGTCGGAAAAGTGAATACCTCGATCCGAAAGAAATTTTAGCCGTTGCGCGCTGACTTGGAATGGTCTCTCGCGCCCCCCGCCTGCAGGGGGTTCGCGGCTTGTCCGCATACCACGCGAGCCCCAGTCGCTTGATCCCCCCGCCACTCGAGGCGGGGGACGTCAACCGGACACGGGACTAAAACTTGTAACGAAACTCCGCCCCGTAGGTACGCGGGTCGCCGATGTGGTCATAAATGTATCCAAACGGCGCAACATCCGCTTTCTCCAGGTAGTAGAGCTTGTTCATCAGATTCTTGCCATAGAGAGAAATCGTGAGGGGGAGTCGCGCGAAGTCAAAATTCAGGCGCGCATTGGTGATCGCGTAAGGATTCATCACCGAGGCTGGATCTTCCACCAAATCCCAGTGTTGTCGAGCCACGTAGCGTTCCGTCGCAAACAGAGACAGCTTCCCTGCAGGCAGCTTTAAGACGTCCCACATGATGTTACCGTTCACCGAGTATGTTGGCGCCAGCGGCAGCTCATAACCTTTCAAATCGACACCGCTGATCTCACCCTCATCTATGCGACTGTGCATGTAGGAACCGTTCACACGAACCGTCAACGCTGACCAGGGTTTTGCCGTCACTTCGATCTCTCCACCCTTGACGGTGGAACGGGCTATGCTCACCTCGGTTTGCAGGAACGTGGTCTGATTCACACTCAGGGCTTGCTCGCCCTTGTAGCTATAGAAGAAGACTTCACTCATCAGCTGCAGCCGTTTGTCGAGGTACTCGCCTTTCCAGCCGACCGCCACGGAATCCAGGACTTCGGGGGGAACGACCGTGACCTCCGACGGTGCATTGAACGCCGCGGCATTCACGGCACCACCGCGATACCCTCGACTGAGGGTACCATACAGAAGTGTTTCGTCGGGCAGCGTGTAATCGAATCCCAACCGCCCGGTCGTCTTGGTGTAGGTTCGCGAGATGGTCGGCAACACGGCGGACAGATTGTTGGGGTCGCCCGGAAACCCGCCGCAAAGATTGGGAATCGTATTGAATAGCGGCGTGCCGTCGCTCGCGTTAACCGTTGCGTTGTAGCCGGAAGCCTGCAGTGTGTCGCGAGTCAGGCGAAGTCCATACCGCATCGCGAGGACGGGGGTGAGGTGAGTCGTCCCATCGCCGTAAACGGCGGTGCTCGTGCGCTGCTGTCGAAAACTATTCTCCTGAAGGCAACCATCGGGATACAGAAGCTGCGTTGGACTCAGATTCGCTAGACAATTCTGAGAAGCGCTGACCTTGCCATTGCCAACGAAATCGATGTCACTGTAGTACCCTGACCCGAACAGATCTAAGAGTCGATCGCGCGACAGATAGATTCCGGCCAGATAGTTGGTCGAACCATCGCCGTGCGACACGACGCGCGCATCCTCGCTAATCTGGTCGCCTGACGCGTCCTCATAGTCGTTTACTGGGTCGACTGGAGCTTGCGATGCGTTCGGCTCTATGTAATTCCAATAACCACGACTAAAGGCGGTGATGGACACTACATCGAGCGTGGGCAGTACGTGCCACGTCGTGGTCAATGAGATATCGTGAGAAGCGCCATCTTGGCGTTCTTCGTCACCAGTGGTTGCCGTATACATCCAATTGAACGTAGGGAAGTAATCCGTACGAGGGTTGGATGCGGGATAGAGGTTGTGAAACTGGGTGTACAAACCACCGCCGACGCCAGCGGAATAGGCCGGTGTATAGAGGGCCCACGACGAAGGTCCGACGTGAGAAGTCGCGAGCCGCAGAATCATTTCGAGAGAATCCGTCGGGCGGTAGAGAAACGAGAGCCGCACCCCGTAATCGCGGTTGTTACCCAGGTCCTGCCCCCCAGGATTGATGTTCTTTTGCCATCCGTCCATGTGAGACGTCGCAAAAGCCACACGCATGGCCAACGTATCCGTCAGGCCGGTCTGAAAGGCGCCTGCGGTATCGTACTCCCCATAATTCCCGGCGCTGACATCCACGTAGCCGTTGGTGTCGAATCCCGGCTTGGTGGTGATGAAGTTGATCGCACCACCCGTCGCGTTCTTCCCATATAACGTTCCCTGCGGTCCACGCAGCACCTCGATTTGATCGAGATCATAAATCTGCTTGGAGAAAAAAGCCGGACCGCTACGATAGACCTCATCCACATACGTCGCGATCGGGCCACTGGCCACGGATGTGTAGTCATTCTGCGTGACGCCGCGCAACGAAAATATGGGGAAACTCGACCCGGCGGGGTTGGTCACTTGTAATGCAGGCGCCACCATCGCGATATCTGTCGCCGTCCGCGGCGCTACTTGCCTCAACACCTCTGAGTCAACGGCGCTCACGGCAACGGGGGTGCTGAGAATCGATTCGGACCGCTTCTGGGCCGTGACGACGACTTCGGCCAGTTGCGAGGAGTCCGCTTGCGTGTTGGCCTTCGAAGAGTCATCTGCCGCCAGGCATTGAACCGTGGCTACAATGGCCGACAGCGCTAACAGTACTTGTTTTCTGAACATATATAAAATTCTCCCCCGGCAAGTTCGGATTCCGATCTGATCGCGATCGGCTCACAGTACAAGACCCCAGGAGAGTATCGAATACTCCTCAGGACAACATCAGGTGAGGACTGGCCAAATTTAGCGGTATCGAGACCGACGCGAGGTGACAGTGTGTGCGCTCGGGCTCTGCTCTCGCTCGAACTCCGCTGACGGCACGTGACCGGCCGGCTCGAGCAAGCGACGGTAATTGAACCAAGCGACCCATTCCAGATTCGGCAAAAGCGCGTTGGCGAAGAGTTGGCCGCTGCGCGGCGGCGTGATTTGGAATTCGATGGCGGACCAACAGCGCGGTCGCCGCGAGATCTTCGTTTGAGGGCCGGCCTGAAGACTATGTCGTGCGCTCGAAGCAGCTCCTGGGTCCGCCACAACTCGCGGTCGTAGTTTCCAATCGGTGCTCCTCGATACCCTGAGATGAACCGGCAGTGCGCAGGTCTGCGGCGCGATCGAGATCACTCTCGGTACGACGGATCGATGCGGTGCACCTGCGCCGCCCGTACGGCGTAATGCCGCGGCGATGATCCCGTCCAGCGACGGAACGCCGTTCTGAAATTGGCGCTCTCGCTATACCCTAACTTTTGCGCGATCAGCTCGGTCGTCAGATCTCGGTCCTCCAGATATCGAACGGCGAGCTCGAACCGCACCTCGTCGAGTATCTGCAGGAAGGTCGTGTGTTGGTGGGCCAAGCTGCGCCTAAATGTGCGCCCGGACAAGCCGAACCTCGTTGCCAACTGACCCGATGAAGGGAAGGCGTCGGGGCATTGTAAAAGCATCCGCCGTACACATCCGCAGATCGTGCGCTCGCGCAATTGGCGCATCATCTTACGGCACTCTTTCTGGTGTGCCTTCGCTTCAGCTTGGGAAACGAGCAGCCACCTCTGCCCTAAAAGTGATTTGGGAATCCGGATGTGCTCACCGCAGTTGCTCACGCTGAGGAATCCCGGCGCTGCGTCGCCGCACACCGCGAAGTTCCGTCGTTGTGTAACCGTCGGTCCGTCGCTGGTTTGTAAGTGCTCGGTCGCGCTCAAATCTCTCAGAAAACGCAGCATCTTCGCCACGTCGACGTGCAACAGGGAATCTCGAGTTCCGTGTTGGTCCTGCGCCTGAGGGTGAAACGTCATCACCAGATCATCGTCGCAAGCCTTCAGCTTGACCGTGTGACGCAAATTGAGCAACGGCGCGAACGAGTTCATGGCAGTGACGGCGGAATGAAGATCCCTCGACGCCAACACCGCTGCTCCTGCAGCGCCGAAGTCGACCAGACCGAACCTTTCTGCGACTGCCCAGGCATCGCTCGCCTCGAGTCGTTGCACGAGTTGGATCTGGTCCCGTAGCGACACCAGCTCGCGCCCGGATCGCTCGAGGCTCCAGGCATCTGGCCACTTGCCAGCGTCAATGAACTCTCGCATCAGTGCCGCTTCATGGCCCGCGAACACCACATCGTGAGTGGTCAGTCGGATCCGATGAGTCCAAGTCATCCGCGCCCCCGGTGGCCTATTTTATTCATACACATGGCCTAGCGTTTTTCGGTCACTTGACCGTATCACAGGATTTGCCAGGTCGCAATAGTGGGCGCCGTTGCGGGTATTAGACGCCAGACGGCGAGCGCTGGTTGCTGACGAGCAACACCCAGCTGTCTGCGTCAGGCACCTGGGCCTGACCCGGTCACACGTCAGCGCCTGGCAGACGAGATGGCAACTACGTCATCAATATGGGTGCTGTATCGCGGCCGCAGGAGTGCCTCCGAAATGTGCTCTCGTTGGAGTGCGTGGCTCGAGCGCGCAGGGGCGAAGCGGCCGATGCTTATCCACGCACGCGAACGAATTGTTGGCCTCGTCTGTGATGAGGCAGATTAGTCAAAGCGCGTTACGGTAAGTGCGCCTCCTCGCCCGTATCCTTTGAACTATCATGCCTCGTCGGCGCGCCTTGCCCGGCACGAAAATCCGCAGGCGGATCGAGCAACGGATTAATGATTCAGGACACTAAGTTGAGGTCAAGCAGTGGCAATGTTCTGCCCTTGATCAGACCTCTGGCTTCGTAGAAGTGGAGCGCGGAGACGGCGACACGGCAGCCTGGGTTCCAAGAGAAACCAGCCGGACAGATCGAAGGAGGGAAGGGATCAGTCGACCAAGCCGGGGCCCGCGGGACGGGCGCGTGTCATTCTCCGGGCGTTTCGATTATTGCACTCGCTCGCGGATCGGATACATGAAAGCCTTTGCCCCTCAGCCAGAAAACGAGCGCGTAGCATGCGACAGCGGACATGTACAACACGATCGAAACATGAAACGCCCCGCCAACACTCGCGCCAACGAAGGGAGAGGCGATCAGGGAGCCCACGCCCAGCCCAATGAAAAGCAGCGGCAACAGGAGTGGTGCGGTTGCACGCGACTCATCGACCGATATGATGAGGTCTGTGGTAAAGGGCACACAACCCTGAAATAGAAAGCCTAAAGTACTCAAGGCAACGAAAAAGATCCAGAAATTATGGCTATTCAAAAGTAGCACGATCGTAGCGAATTGAAGCGTAGTTCCGCTTAACAGCGCAAACGAAAAAGGCATTCGATAGCCGATTATCATGATCAGCAGAGTAGAGACGAGTTGCAGAGCGGTATAGGACATTACCGCCCCTCCGATCTGCTCGGAATGGAAGCCGAGTTCGAGACCGAGCGCCACGACATACGACCACGCAGCGCCGTTCGCCGCGGAAGAAAGCAACGTCCCTGAAAGAGAGAGAACGACGGGCAAGGTCCACTTGATTCTGTGGCTCCCTTCAGGCGTGCTTGGCGCGAATGGCTGCCTGATCGCGACTGCCATCGCGCCCCCTGCGAGACCAAAGATGGCCATTGCCGCGTAACCAATGCCCGCACCAAACCGAGACATGTAATAAGTGGCTGCGATCGGCGGTACGGCGGTAATGGTCATAAACGCCGCATTGAGTCGGCCAGGAGCCTTGCCGTAGGTGATGCACAGGACCACTACGGCCATGAACACTCCCTCGGTCATTCCTGCAAACACCCGCGACATCAGCGCAGTCATCATGGTGCCTGCAACCCACGTTCCATAATTCGCGAGGGCCATGATGACACCCGAAGCCACCACCAGCCAGCGACCGGCAGAGTTTCGTAGAACTCGAACGCCGACCAGAAGACCTATCGCTGTAGTGAAAACCTCAGCAGTTGCGATCCAACCCAGTTCAACGGTGGTAATAACATGGTCATCGAGTAGCGCGCCTAGGAACATCGGCTGGATCGCCAAGGCCATGCCACCGCCTGCGCCGATCAGCAGACAAAGTACGACGGTCGCTGGCGTTTGAAAATGGACCGACGTTGGCGACATTATTCCGACTCACTTTGATTGGACCCCAGGTCGGCGGACTCATGATTTTCAATCGGCATGGGAGCGGCACGAGGTTGGCGGTAGCACATGTGATTTCAGCAGAGCTTACGGCTCAATGACGATTTTCCTTTCAGTGACCTTCTCCACGGCCGCCCGCGAATACAACAGCGGGAAGTACTTCCCCTCGAGCCACAGCGGGAACAGATCCTGATAGTGCGGGCTGTCCGGATCACCGGACTGGCCGGGGCTGCTGACTGCCATCGAGTTGTCCCACTGACCGACATCCAGCACCATCCGGAATGAAGCGGCCAGCTTATCGTGGAAATCCTGTAACCCATAGTGCGCCACGCCGACGACGTCGGCGTCGCCGGACATGGGCGCGGGACCCACGTTCCACTTCGGTCGCTGTGCGGCATCCACGAGGGGGGACAGCGGGTGCTCGAGCAGAACGGTTGCGATCTTTCCCCATTGCCATTGAGTCCGGTCGGAGCCTTGCAGGCGCTCCAGCTCCCGCTCGGCGGCGACCAGCGTTTCCAACATCAGGTCATCACGCGCCTGCTGTGGGTGAGGTCCCAGTTGGCTGTCGGGATGCTCCATCAGGTCGACGATGGGCCGGGGAGTCCCCATTGCAGCGCGTTCCGTCTCGGAAATGGCCGGCGCAATGCGTTCGATCACGGTGGGGCCCAGATGATGGGCGATCCAGAGCTCATACAAAGCCGCCTGTGGGCTTCGCGCCTCGATGCGACAGTCCCACGCGGTGAGCCAATTCAGCGTGTCCTGCAGCTTGGGATCCACGGTCTTGATTCCTTTCAACACACCCAGCAGGGTTCGGGCCGGCAGGCTGACATGATCGTTCTGGAGAGCTTCCGAGTCTGCGATCGACACTCGGGGTAGTCCGTCCAAGACCTCGCTGATGCGGTTGAATCGGTTATCGTCGACCCAGAGGAAGCTCGTGCGTCGCTCGCGATACGGAAAGTCCTTGGGTAAGTTCATCTGATTGGCGGTCGCGATATAACCGCGGCCAGGATTGATTTCCGAGGGCAGCAGATCGCGATCGAGGTAACCATGCCACTCATACCGTCCGTCGCCCGGTAGCGGCAACAGCCCATCGCTGTCAGGGCGGATTGGCGTGAACCCGGCAGGAAACCATGCAATCTGACCGGTCCGGTCGGCATAAATCTGGTTCTCCCCAGGGCCGCCCCAACGCTTCAATGCGGCGGCGAACTGCGTAACGTTTCGCGCACGCAGATAGGCCATCGACGGGAAATAGTGCGTTCCTCCTGTATCCAGCCAGCTCGCCTTCACAGCATAGGCGCGGTGGTGCGCCGGATCTTCCAGCACCACGGGTCCGTGGCGGGTGAATTCGAGCTCTACTCGACTGTCGCCCTGTCCACGGACCTGGACCGTCTCCTGCACTCTGCGCATCGGCTCCCACTTTCCTTGGTAGCGATATTCCTTCGGATTGTCCGGGTTCGTGTCATAGACATACAAATCGTCTTGCGCCATGAGGAATATCGTGAGGCCGAAAGCGATGTCCTCGTTATGGCCAACGATGATGCCGGGTAACGCAGGCTCTCCGGCGCCGATTACATTGATGCCGGGTGCTGAAATCTGTGCGATGTAGCGCAGAGCCGGAACAGCCAGTTCGCGATGTGGGTCATTGGCGAGAATGGGCCGTCCGGTGGTGGTCTTCGACGGCGCGATGACCCAGTTGTTGCTACCCTGACCTTCGCCGGGGTTTGTCAGCGAGCCGTCAACGGTCTGCCGGGATTGCGGCTCGATGGACGCTGTGGTCGATATCTTCGCGCCGAAAGTGACCGGCTTTTTCGCCAACTGATATTGCTCGAGTACATTTGCAGGGATACTGCAAGGATCCAGGCCATCGGGAATGATGGGTGTCCAGGCAGGAGAGACTTTGAACGGTGGCGTGCTGATGATCGTCGCGCTTCCCGTCTTGCATATCAGTTGAGCCCGCTGGGTTTCAAGCTCCAACCCGTACAAGAAGCCGTGGATACGAACACGCACGATGTCTTCGGGCTTCCAAAATGCAGGTTCGTAGCCCGCGAGCTTGAATTCGATGGGAAGCGCCGCGGCCTTGCCCTTGATGGCTGCTACATAGGCATTGATGCCCGCGACGAACGCCTCGGTGTCTTGCTTCGCATCGGGCCCATAGGCCGCCCATTCCCGCGCCATGTCGCCGCGATAGACGAATAGTCGAATCGCGTGGTCCTGGGCAAGGTAAGAGGGTCCCAGGGCGGCCGAAAGTTCGCCCAGCCCGCTTCTGCGCCACAGGTCCATCTGCCACAGGCGGTCACGCGCAGCATTCCAACCTTGAGCGAAAAAAGCATCGTGAGCTGTGTCCGCGTAGATATGCGGGACGCCCCAGTGATCGATCAGGATCTCCGCTCGGTGCTCGAGACCCTTTGCTTTGATGTGACTCTCGGCGGCACCGATAGCCATCGATGCCACAGAAGCAACCAGCCCAAAGCACAACCTAAAAGCCAGTGCGCGCATCAAGTGCATTCTCCCGCAATATGACTCCCGGCCCCGCCGCCGGGTTGGGTTGAATGAGATAGCTTGTCCCACGTTTGAACATCGGCGCGAGGTGGACATGGGCCAAAATGCCAATGGCATGGTGGATATAAGCAAAGCGGCTTTGGTCGCGAGATGGCTGTTGACACTCTGAAGGCCTACACGGTCACCAAGTCCGTCGCCATCAATTTGAAGGAGGGTTCGCTGGGGATCTTTAACACTTGAATGAGAACATCGGCTAATAGAGCGATGCATTTCGACGTTGCATCGGAGTAACGGTACCGGGTGTCGTTCAAGGCGTCTGGTACGTCTTAGCCCAGAGCCGCTGAGCGGTAAAGGATGACCAGACCAATGCACCTCACCACGCTGCGATCGATTCAAGGGTTTGTCGGGCGGCATTTATCGCGGGCCAGCGTGGCGCCGGCGTTGATTGCTATCGCCTTCGCGCTGCATGCGGCGGAGGCGAGGTCCCACTTCGACATCAAGGCGCAGCCGCTGGCGGAAGCGCTGATGGCCTTTGGTGCGCAGGCCGGCGCAAGCGTCGTGGCGCCGACCGAACTCACCGTCGGCAAGACATCGAATCCGGTGAGTGGCGAGCTGACAATCAAAGACGCGCTGTCACGAATGCTCCAGGGGACTGGGCTTGGCTTCGAAGCGACCGCGAATCGGACCATCGTCATCGTCCGCGCGCCTGTCCGTGCCGTTCGCGCGCTGTAAATCACCGCATTGATCCCATTGAGTGCGGGAGGACTTATGGCGCGGGCGATGCTGGTATCCGCGGCTCGGCATGATAGACTCGACCTGAGTGGACCGCACGATACCATCTGTCGTGATTGAGGAGGTCGAGCCAGCGTTGCCGCGGCGAGACGCTGCCATCGATTTGCTCTACGCTCGCCACTGGAACGAGTTATGCCACTACATCAGGCGGCGGTTCGGCGTCGGGCCTCCCGACCCCGAAGATGTGGCGCAAGAGACGTTCATCAAGTTCGCGTCTCTGGAGAATCGCGATGCGATCGACAATCCTCGCGCCTACTTGTATCGCACCGCGCACAACCTGCTGATCGACGAGCGTCGGCGACTGACGCTACGCAACAAGAGCACGGGCGACATCGAAACACTCAGCGTAAGTGACGATCGTACGCCTGAGCGCGTCTTAGTTGGTAAGGAACGGCTGGACGTTTTGACGCGCACGCTGCTCGCCATGCCCGACGCGCGGCGCCGCTCGTTCATGTTGAATCGCCTACACGGCCTGTCGGCCGCCGCGATTGCACGGATGACAGGGTATTCGGACTCTGCGGTGAAGAAGCATATCGGATTGGCCTTGAGTGAACTCGAGGCGGCCCTCACGGCTAGTGAGCGTGCCGCATCGAATGGATCGACATGATGACGACGGACCGAGAGGCAGACATCAAGGCCGCAGCGCATGACTGGTTGCTGCGCTTCTCACTCGAGTCCCCGACATCCGCCGACCGAGCTCGATTCGAAGCCTGGCGCGCCGAGGATCCGCGGCATGGCGACGCATATCAGCGTTTTGAGTCGATCTGGCAGGATGCGGCGACGCTGACGGACCTTGCGCACCTGGTGCCGCTGCCCGCGACACCCGATCGCTGGCCGCGACGCGCGCTGTACGCGCTGCGTGTCCGCCCCTCCATTTGGGCGGCTGGCGCGGCAATCGCGGGAGCGATCGCTGCGTTCGCTGTTTGGATCTTGATACCGGTGACGCATTTTGCAACGGGTGTGGCGGAGGTTCGCGAGATTCGGCTCACCGATGGGAGCGAAGTGACGTTGGGGGCACGCACCTCGATCGATGTTGACTTCCGCTCCGACGAGCGTCGCGTCATCATGAGCGAGGGTGAGGCGTTCTTTTCGGTGTCGAAGAACCCAGCGCGTGCGTTTGTGGTCGTCGTCGGCAACAAGGAGGTTCGGGTCGTGGGCACAAAATTCGAAATCCGCCGGCGGGACGAGGGGGTGCGAGTATCGGTGGTCGAAGGCACGGTGGAGGTCATGCAGTCCCCTGCGGCCTCGCCGGCCGTCTCGATCGGGACGCTGTCGCGATCTGCGCGATCACATGCCGATGCGGCGCACCCGACAGTCACTCTCAGTGACGGAGCGTCAGCCACGCTCCCGGATGCGCAGGTCGGGGAGCAACCGGAGGAACGCGTACTGACTGCCGGTCAGCAAGTTACCGCGGCCACGGCCGGCCCGATCCCCGATCCGCAGTTGATGCCGGGCGGCGAGCCCGCCGCGTGGCGCCACGGACGCCTCGTCTACGTGGATGCGCCGCTGCGCGAGGTGGTCGCGGACGCGAATCGATATTCACAGGAATCCATTGCCATCGGTGACGAGCGGATTGCAGACTTGAGGGTGTCGGTGACTTATCCGAGCAACCGAATAGAGGAGATGTTGTCGGCATTGTCGCGCAGCCTGTCGATCGACATCGAGCGTCCCGCTGCCGGTAAAATCGTTCTGACATCCAAAGTCGGGAGCGAGTAGCTGGCGTCCTAATATTGCATCCCGGCACGCGCGTCGAACTCGAAGGATTCCCCGCCGTGATGCCCGCGGCCGCAGTGCAATCATCGGCGGCCGGAGGAACTCGAGGCGACGTGCGCTCTGAGCTAGCGTGAGCCGCCGACCTCGACCGAGTTCCCGGCCGCCGAGATCACCGCCAGAATTCTGGCGAGGCGAGGGTGTCGATTCCTGCGCCGCATCCGTCTTACCCATGAACTAAGAATTGGGGGGACGTTTATGCGCTGGTGGTGGTCGATGTTGCCGCTACTCGGCGTCGGGGCGGTTCATGCCGGTCCTGGCGCGGCGGGAGCCGCCGACTTTGACCTGTGTCAGGCGTGCCACGGAAGCTCCGGGCAGGGTAATCGTGACCTTAGTTCGCCGAGACTCGCAGGTCTTACGGCGGAGTATGTGGAGCGGCAACTACTCGATTTCCGCGCCGGGCGGCGCGGCGGCGCTCCCGGAGACACGCTGGGGGCCGAAATGGCTGAGATGGGAAAGACGTTGCGAGACGATGGCGCGACCAAAAGAGTGGCGTCCTACATTTCGACGTTAACCGCGCCCGCGGCAACGGCCACTGTAAAAGGGTCGGTTCCCCGCGGGAAAGAATTGTTTTCCGTATGTGCCTCATGTCACGGTGCGGACGGGGCGGGGAATCCGTTACTTCAGGCTCCGCGCCTCGCTGGCATGAGCGATTGGTACCTCCTTCGTCAACTGCAGTCCTTTCGCACCGGAGTGCGGGGGATGGGCTCACCTGACTCGCCAGGAGCCCGGATGAGGGCAATTGTCATGACGCTTCAAGAGGAGTCGGCGATGGCGGATGTCATTGCCTACATCGCGACCCTCTCGTCGAGTTCGGATTGTGGCGTGCAGACATGCGGGCCCAGCTGATAGCACTACTCATGTTATGCGGCACAGCCGCCAGCGCGGGAGACAAGATCCACCTACGCGACTCATGTCCTCCGAGCTTCGATCAGTCGGCCGACGGGACTTGCATGCTGGTCAGCCTTTACGCCCTGTACCAGGCAGATCCGGGTCAGGGCGGGATGCGCGTACCGCTGCCGGCGCTGAGGAACCGATTCACTGCCGCGCGGGCGGATCTGGGGCGCTATCTGTTCTTCGATCCTCTGTTGTCGAAAGATCACACTCTTTCATGCGCGCACTGTCACCACCCCGCGTTCGGATTTTCAGACGGGCGTAGCACGAGTATGGGTGTTGGAGGCTTCGGAATCGGCCCCTCCCGTTCGGGCGGCAAGCCGCTCCGCCGCGCTGCGCCGACACTTTGGAACGTGGGATTCCTTAGTAAGCTTTTCTGGGACGGTCGGGCCACATCCCTCCAGACGCAAGCAATTGGACCCCTCTTTTCAGCCGACGAAATGGGCAACAATCAAGCCAACCTCGAAAGAGACCTCAACGCAAACGCCACCTATCGCGAACTCTTCAGCACCGCATTCCCGAGTACGCGAGCCAAACGGATCACGCTTCGAGAGATCGTGGACGCTCTCGCAGCATTCGAGACGACTTTGATATCGATCAACAGTCGATACGACCATTATGCGCACGGGGATTTCACCGCACTTACCGCACAGGAGATCCAAGGTCTGAATGTGTTCCGCGGGTTCGCCGCAAGATGCGCCCAGTGCCACATCCCACCACTGTTTGCCAGCAGTGAACTCGCGGTCGTGGGCGCTCCCGAAGTCGTGGGATCGCCATACGACTTGGGGGCGGCAGAAACGCGCTCGGATTCAGCTCTGAGAGGTGCATTTAAAGTCCCGACTCTGCGGAACATCGCGTGCACGCCGCCGTACTTTCAGGCCGGTCAATTTCAAAGCCTGGAGGAAGTGGTTGACTTCTACAATGCGGGACGCGGACACGCGGTCTCGGAAGATCTCAACTTGCAAATCCACTGGAACTTGCATATGACGAAATCGGAGCTCTCGAGATCCGATGTCAGCGCCGTGGTTGCGTTTCTAGGAGCGCTTACCGACGAGACATTGACGCCAGCCACTCCGGCCATGGTCCCGTCCGGCCTTCCGGTTGTGCAACCCTCACCGACCTCACCAAATTCCTGTCGAGGGTAAATGATGAAAACGACCTCTAACGTTGCAGTCGCCACAGCAGCGCTCGTAGCAATATTATTGGGGAACCGCGTCGTCGCGGAGGGTGCTGCAACTGTGCCGGATGCCGCCAAGGACGCGGAATACACATGCCCGGCTGGGACTCCAACATCGTCGAAAGCGGCCGAGCTGGAGACCAAAGACTGGGACAAGAATGCACTGGCCTGCGCCGCGGACGAGTGGTTCGCGCTGTCGAATGCCTCACCCAAGGACGCTGATACGACCGTGCGCGCGCTGCAGGCGACGATCGCGTATATCAATCACGTAAACGGATCTTGGGACTACGATCTCTACGGCATCCACGGGCCTGAATGGCTCGCGCGAGTTGGTCACGCCTCCAAGCAGGGAAGTATTCTGGAGGCGCGCCTTGCGACATCCGACCGGGAAGACGCGGCTTTTATTGCAGCTCGGGCTTTGTATAAGTTGGCTTGGTCGGAACATTTCGCCGATAGGAAGACTCGTCTGGAGGAGTCGCGGGCAGCAATTGCGCTGCTCGAGAGAGCGGTCTCCCTGAATAGCACCGCCGTTGACGGCAATGCTCTCTGGCAGTTGGGGAAGGTGTACTACGAACTGCCCGACTTTGCAGGCGGGGATAGCGGCAAGGGTCTACAGATCCTTAATCGAGCTTACCGCCAATCGCCTAACAATCCTGCTCTGCTGCGCTACGCCGCGTATGTCGACGTACAAGAGAATGACAAGGCAGGTGCACAAGAGAAACTCGCGAAACTGCTGTCGATTGAACCAGGGAATGCTGGATTACAGGTCTTGGCCGATCAGTTGAAGGGGGGCAAAGAGCTCGCCGCACGGTTGGGAGACTCTGGGTTGGAGAAACAACTTGCGGGAAAACGAACCCGGCTACTTGATCAGCATCCACAGATTCTCCGTCGCCTTCCGTCGGCTGTGAATTTGCATCAAGGTACGGACCCCATCACGGGAAAGGATGACTGACGATGAACCAGACTCAAACCGTGCGAAACGTTCGAAAGGCTGCGCACACCATTGCTCTGGCGCTCACTCTTGTGGTCTGCCGGGCGTTGTCTGCGGAGACGCTGATTGTCAAGCCGGGACAATCGATTCAGGCAGCCGTCACGCGTGCGGTACCGGGTGACCGGATCGAAGTCGAGCCGGGGGTGTATAGCGAAACTGTGTTCATAGACAAGGATAACATCACGCTTCACGGCATCGTCCGACACGGAGACTGGCCGATACTTGATGGGAACAACAAGCTCGACAACGGCGTGCTGACATCGGGACACGGAGTCACGATTGAATATCTGTGGATCCGGCACTTCAAAGGGAACGGGCTCATGACTCAGGGTTCGAACAATTATCGCCTCCTGCACAATGTCGTCGAGGGTCCATGCTTCTATGCGATCTTTCCGCAGTACGGAAAGAATGGACTGATTGCATATAACGTGGCATTTAATTCTGAGGACGCGGCCATCTATGTTGGGATGTCTGACAATGTAGATGTGCGATACAACGAGACCTTCGGCTCATTTACCGGCATAGAGGGGGAAAATTCCCACAATATCCTGATTGAAGGAAACCACTCTCACGATAATTCGATTGGAATCAGCGCTTCGCTTCTGCCAGGTCTTCCGCTGAAAACCTCGGCCAATATCATCATTCGGCGGAACGTGGTAGAGAACAACAATATTCCGAATAAACTTCCACCAGGATCGGTAGGTACATTGGTACCGTCCGGACTCGGAGTGTTGGTATTGGGGACGGATCGCACGATTGTTGAGGACAATTTGATCGTCAACAACGAGTCTGCCGGGATCTACATCGCCGAGTCGAGCTCGATGGATCCATCTCCGGACGAAAAGATAGATCCGTTTCCCAACAACGGCCAAGTCCTGAGAAATTTATTCCGCAATAACGGGACGAGACCGCAGGGTGTGGTCGCAGACATGCTGGACGCCGCAGGGCTAAAACAGGGCGTCGATGTCATGTCGACCGGAAAGGGACATGGAAATTGTATCGTGGATCGGGACATCGTTAGAACATTGGGTACAGGGCGATTCGAGGAATGCCCCACGGGCGCCACTTCGAACGCGATCACGTCACTGAAAACCCGTGAACCCGTTGGTTCGGTTGCGTATAACCCCGAGCAGAAGGGTAGGCTTGTGTATCTGGCGGTCTGCTCGGGATGCCATACCTGGGATTCCAGACTGCTCGGTCCTCCCATGATTACCGTCAAGGCGATATACGGGAAGGACGCCGCCGGACTTGCAAACTGGATTGCCAAACCCGTGCACAAGCGGACGGACTATCCAGAGATGCCGGCTCAGGACTACCTATCGCCGGAAGTAAGGCTGTCTGTTGCAAAGTATATTTTGAACGAGCTCAGTCATTGAGAAGCTGATGTTGGAATCGCGCTTCCATCATCAAAGGCAAGGTCTACCGGCTCATTATGCTTAATGAAAGAGTATCGCTTCTTATATACGTAGATGGGCGCTACGCGGCGATCGGAGCATGAATTCGCTGCTGCTCGATTCCGACGCTGAGCGAAGAGCCGACTCCGCTGCATATCGAAAGGTCACGCGCCGCTTAATTCCGTTTTTGATCTTTTGCTATATGTTGGCGTTTATCGATCGGATCAATATTGGCTTCGCGCAACTGCAAATGAAACACGACCTAAGCCTGAGCGATACCGCGTACGGGCTTGCCAGTAGCGCCTTCTTTATCGGTTATTTGCTGTTTGAAGTTCCGAGCAATTTGCTTTTGCAAAAGATTGGCGCAAGGAAAACTCTCTGCAGAATCATGCTTTGCTGGGGAGTAATCTCGGCCAGCACGATGTTCGTGCACACACCTGCGCAATTCTTATTCGTCCGATTTCTATTGGGCGTATTCGAGGCGGGATTTGCGCCTGGGATCCTTCTATACCTGACCTATTGGTACCCACCAGAACGTCAAGGCCGGGCCGTCGGTATGTTCACGACGGGCACCCTCATCGCCGGTCTGATTGCCGGACCCATATCGTCGAGTATTCTGGTACCTCTGGACGGCGTCTACGGTCTGCGGGGCTGGCAATGGCTGTTCTTGTTGGAAGGCCTGCCAAGTACGCTCGTCGGGATCGCCGCGTTTTTCTACATTACCGATCGTCCGGCCGATGCCGCCTGGCTGAGCGCGGGCGAAAAGGCCGTCATCGAGCGCAACAATAGCGCGTCCCTCGAGAAACGGAGTGAAGCGCGCTCCGCGACGCGGTGGTACACCGTTTTTCGCGATCCTCGAGCATTTATTTTGGCATTTTGTCTATTTACGGCGCAGGCTGGATCGTACGTCATTTTCTTCTGGATGCCGCAAATCCTAAAAGGCTTCCGCGAAGTCACCATCTCGCAGGTCGGTTTCTACACGATGATCCCGTATCTGGCTGCAATGGTGACCATGATCCTGTGGGGTAAGCGTTCTGACTCCAAATTGGAACGACGCTGGCACTTCGCCATTGCGCTGTTCTGTGCGGCGGGCGGGTTTTTGATGATCGTGGCAAATCCAGGCAGCCTGGCATTCACGATGATCGCCTTCACCATATCGATTTCCGCCATTCTCGCCTCCATACCGGTTTTCTGGGGAGCTGTTTTTAGTGCCTTGTCGCCTGCGGCGCGAGTCGCGGGAATCGCGCTGATCGCCAGCTTGGGTTCTCTTGGTGGGTTATTTAGTCCCACGCTGATCGGCTTTGTCAGAGACACCACCGGCAAGGCGGACTTGGGCCTTTACATCGTCACCGCGCTGATGACATGCGGGGGCGCCGCAATGCTTTGGCTCCTGCGAACTCGCCGGGACGGCGCGGCAATTCAGGCGCTCACGTAGGAGAGATAGAATGGGGCGTCTCGACAATAAGGTTGTGATTGTGACGGGCGCCTCCAACGGCATCGGGAAGGCCGCGGCGGAGCTGTTCTCCCGTGAAGGTGCGAAACTGGTCCTCGCCGATATCGCGGTCGACAAGGGCGAGGCGGTCGCAGAGGACATCCGCAAGATGGGCGGCGACGTGCTTTTCGTCCGCACTGACGTCACCGACCCCGAAAGCTTTCAGAATTGTCTTCGCATCACGACGAAAGCCTTCGGCGGCCTCAACGTCTTGTACAACAACGCCGGCGGCTCCTCGCTTCAGGACGGCTTGGTGACGGATGTGTCCGACGAGGAATTCTGGCGGTCGGTAAAGCTGGATCTATACAGCGTTTGGGTTGGGTGCAAATACGGCATCCCCGAGCTGATCAAAGCGGGCGGCGGCAGCGTCATCAATATGACGTCGGGGATCGTTCTTCGCCCCACACGCGGCATGAATGCGTACACCGCGGCGAAAGGCGGCGTCACCTCGCTTACGCGGGCCATGGCGATCGGCTACGCGCCGCAGAAGGTGCGGGTCAACGCCATCGCACCGGGCGGTGTTCGCACGGAAAGGGTTATCGCCTATCTAAACAGCTCCGAGACCGTGCGGGCGGGCATCGACAGCGCTCGGCAGCCCTTGGGCATGGTCGAGCCGATCGAGATCGCCTACGTTGCGCTTTATCTAGCGTCCGACGAGGCACGCGTGACGACCGGTCAGATCATACCGGTCGACGGCGGCTTGTCCATCTAATGCGAGGAACGCAGCAGAAAGTTCCACGTACCACGTCAAAACAAGGAGCATAGCGTGGAGAAGATTGCCGTATTTGGCTTGGGCGATATGGGGTTTCCAATAGCCCATAATCTCGTGAAGTGCGGGCTGCATGTGATCGGCATGGACTTGCTGCCCGAAAAGGTCAGCGCCTTGGTCCAAGTCGGGGGACACACTGCTGCATCCATGGTCGAAGCGGTACACGCAGCGGACGCCGTACTGACGGTGCTACCGACCCCGGCAGCGGTGCGCAAGCTGTATCTCTACGACGGGATCGTCAAGCACGCCAAGCGCGGCACCTTGCTGATCGAGTGCTCCACGATCGATTTCCAACTGGGTTGCGATATCAGCACGGCGGCGGCCGTCGCCGGGCTTGGCATGGTGGACGCGCCCGTCTCCGGAGGCACGGCGCGCGCCGCCGAGGGAAAGCTGGTTTTCATGGTCGGCGGGTCGCGGGAAGATTTTGACCGCGCCGAGAAGATCGTCAAGAACGCCGCCTCTTCGGTGGTGCATATGGGCGATCATGGCTCAGGCATCGCCATGAAGCTCTGCAACAACATGCTCATGGCGGTGGCCCTCGTGGGTGTCGCCGAGACTTGTGTGCTCGCCCAGGAGATCGGCATCGACCCACGCATGTTCTACGAAGTCCTGCAAAAATCCTCGGGCCAGACCTTCGCGATGGATGCGCTTTGCCCCATTCCGGGCATTGTACCGACTGCGCCGTCGAGCCGAGGCTATAAGCCTGGCGGTAGAGCCGCTTTGATGCTCAAAGACATGCGTCTGGTGAAGGAGGTCGCGGTGTCGTTGAACGTGCCGACCCCGATGGCGGACCTTGCGACTTCGCTGTATACGATTTTCTGCGCCTCCGGCGGCGCGGACCTGGACGGATCGGCAATCATCAAACTGTTTGCACCTCGCAACGAGGGCTCAGGTATTAGCGTTTTGAATAAGCCCGCTTGAGCTGAAGCTAGCGCGTGGTATCTGCCCCGGGCATCGAAAACTTGGCGAACTTCACCGGCGTCAACAGAGTGCTATGCATTTCCTCCACCAGTGCCAATGCAAGCGGCCTGAACTGGGCATAATCGGGATCGGCGCGCAGCGCCGCGTATTGCTCGGCTCTACGCTCGAGATTCTCGAACCTCCACAGATGAAACACCCAATTGAGCGCTCCGGTATCCGAAGTCCAGAAACTGACCAGCTCGAGGTGTCGAGCGATGACCGGCAGTCCGAGTTCTTCGAACAATGCGATGTATTCTCCAACCCTGCCTGGTTTGACTTTGTATCTGCGGAACTCGTTGATCATACTGGCGGCCTCCAAGTGATATCTTCCCCGGCAGCGTGCGCCGACGATAACTTGAAAATTTCAAATATGCAATAATGCGGCACATCTGGCGTGTTGTAGCGTACGCGTTGCAAACGGACGCATCTGTAGGAGTTGCCGATGGCCATCGTCGAATTGAGTTTTCAGTCCTTTAGATTGTGCGATACCGCCAGATATCTGCAAGCGGTGGAGCAGGGCGTTGCTTGGCCCGACGCCGACGCCCCGCGTCTCGGCGCGTGGATTACCACGGTCGGCGAGTTAAATCGTGGCATGCTCTTATATGAGAAAGGAACAGTATCCCGCGCAGTCTCGGAGCGCGAATCGATGCTTGCTGCAATTCCGCTCGTCAAACAGAAGCGCCATCTTCTGCAGCCGGTACGCAACTACTCGGCACAAGATAGCTCGATGAGGGTTTACGAACTTCGCATTTACACGCTCTATCCCGGCAAAGTCGATCAATTTCTGGATCTTTTGCTGGCCATCTTGCCCTTGAGAGAGCGCTACTCGCCCAACGTCTGCGTGTGGCGGTCGCTAAGTGGCGACCCCGACCGCGTCTTTCATCTGTGGGCGTACGAGACGTTCGAGCAGAGGGTCAGATCGCGTTCTGCGATCAACGCAGATCCCGCCTGGCGCGACTATATCGCTACGGTCTCTCCCTTGATTGCCAAGATAAAATCTTGCTTTCTCGAACCTCTTCGAATCGAGTCGGCAAGCGTTTGAGGGGCGAGGGAGCAGGGGCTCTCGTCTCGCCCGACACGCTGTGGCGACCAGAGACGTCATGAGTGAGAGGGCGGCTGGCGGTGGTGGCCCATCCACCCCAGCGCGCGTTAGCCGGCGTTGAACCGGTTGCTCAGATGCTCGCGCAGACTGCCTTGGTCTCGAGGTAGTTGTTGAGCGCGTCGTGACCCATCTCGCGTCCCCATCCCGATTGCTTGTAGCCACCGAACGGGAGGGCGGCATCGAAGATGTTGTAGCAGTTGATCCACACGGTGCCTGCCCGCAGTCGATTGGCGATACGATGTGCTTTGCCAATGTCGCGCGTATAGATGCCTGCGGCAAGGCCGTATGCCGTGTCGTTGGCACGGCTGACCAGGTCATCATCGATGTTCTTGAACGGAATCACCGTCACCACGGGCCCGAAGATCTCCTCCTGATAGACCTTCATTTCCGGTGACGTATTGATGAGCACGGTGGGCTCGACGAAGTAGCCGCTGTCCCCGCGCCGCTTGCCGCCGCACAGCGCCTTGGCGCCTTGCTGTTCTCCCGAGCTCAGGTAGCCGGATACACGCTCCAACTGGGTTTGCGACACGAGCGGTCCCATCTGCGTGCCCGTATCCAGCCCGGGTCCCAGACGGATATTTTTCGCGAATTGCGTGACGCCGTCCACGACCTGGTCGTACTTCTTTTCCTGCACGAACAGCCTCGAGCCGGCGCAGCAGCACTGGCCCTGGTTGAAGAAGATCGCGCTGGCCGCGCCCGGAATCGCGAGGTCCATGTCCGCATCCTCGAGGACGATGTTGGGCGATTTTCCGCCGAGTTCGAGCGTTACCTTCTTCAGGTCATTCGCGGCGGCCTTCACGATCAGCTTGCCTACCTCGGTTGAGCCCGTGAACGCCACCTTGTCCACTTGGCTGTGCGCTGCCAGCGGCGCGCCGCAAGGCTCGCCGAAGCCCGTCAGCACGTTCAGCACGCCATCCGGCAGGCCCGCTTCCTGACACAGCTCCGCGAGGCGCAGCCCCGAGAGTGGCGTCTCTTCCGCCAACTTCAGCACAACCGTGCAGCCCGTGCTGAGCGCCGGGCCCAGCTTCCAGGCGGCCATCAGCAGCGGGAAATTCCAGGGAATGATCTGTGCGACGACACCAATGGGCTCGCGGCGTGTATAGGCGTGATACTCCGCTCCCGGTGTGTACGGTACTGACAACGATATCGTGTTGCCTTCGACCTTCGTCGCCCACCCCGCCATGTAGTGAAACAAGTCCGCCGCGAGAGGCACGTCAGCCGCGCGAGCCACTGTGATGGGCTTTCCGTTGTCGAGGGCTTCGAGTTGCGCCAGCTCCTCGAGGTTCTCGAGAATGAGGTCACCGATCTTCCACAGTATGCGGCCGCGCTGGGACGGCGACATGCGGGGCCAAGGCCCCTGATCGAACGCTTTCCTGGCCGCCGCTACCGCCGCGTCCACGTCGGCTTTCTCGCATTGGGGGACACGGGCAATTACCTTGCCATTGGCCGGGTCGAACACCTCGAAATTCTTACCGCTCTTGGCGGAGACCCAGCCCCCGTCGATCAGAACCCGGCGCGGCTGTCCGATGAAGGATTTCACTCCCGGATCCAGTGCTGTCAGTTGGGATGGTGTGTTCATAGTGGGCTACCAGCGATACTTGACTGTCGCGCCATAGGTTCTCGGCGGGCCGTACACGTTCTGCAAAGAACCCAAAAATCCGGCGGTATCGACATCGTAAACGCGATACCACCGATCGGTTAGGTTCCGGACCCACCCCGCGATTTCGAACCGATCATCTCGAGTCGAATAGGTTATCCGGGCGTTGGCAACGACATACGCAGGCTCCAGATCGGCCGGTGCGTTCTCCAGTTCCATTTCCTGATGGTCGTTCCACTTGGCATCCGTCTCCAATGCAACCCGCCCGGCAGGGAGCATCCACTCGTAACTCGCAGCCGCGTTCACACTCCATTTGGGAGCCTGGGGCATTTGGGTGTCGGTGATTTGTCCGGCGGGAAGCGGCACTCCCTCGGCGATCGTTTCCAGATTGGACACGCCCAGTTGGAAATTGGCGCCTCGAACCGGAGCCCATGCAAGCTCGACCTCTGCACCTTTGATTCTGGCCTGAACGTTCTGGACGACAGTCGTCAGATACTTCACCAAGAAGCCCTGATAGTTCTGGTAATCGTAGTAGAAGATCGCGCTATTCAACCGAGCGCGGCCGTCCAGAAAGGTAATCTTTTCGCCTATCTCATAACTTGTCAGCGTTTCCTGGGCGTACGGCATTGTAGCAGTATCTACCACGCCCCCGGCGGGTGCTGACCATCCTCCGCCCTTCACGCCTCGGTTCCAGCTGGCATACAGCATGGTGTCCCGGTCGAGCTTGTAGTCGAGCTCAGCCTTGCCGCTGACATTGTCGTAGGTGTGCTTCGCTGCGGGATCGGTATCCGGATTATAGACGACTGGAATCTGGGGAGCGTTCATGTAGAGGTAGTTGATTTCCTTCTGATCGCTGGTGTAACGAATTCCCGCGATGCCGGTAATGGCGCTGGTGAAGTCGTACTCTGCCTGGGCGAATGCAGCCTCCGACCGGGTGCTGAGGGAAAAAATTGCACCCGATGGTCCGCCGAGCTGGGGCAACTCGAACGCACTCTCGTTGATGTGCGTACTCAGGTCCAGGAAGTAGAGACCCGTAATCCATCTGAGAGAGTCAGTGTTTCCGTTCAGGCGCAACTCCTGGGAGAGTTGATGGTAGCCCTGGTAGTCATCGTACAAGGAGAAGTGTGGGTCTGGATTCATACCGGAGTTTTCCCAATAGTGTTTCTCCAGGCGCATGTAATCCGACACCGATGTCAGGGAAAATGTATCGAAGTTCCACGAGACGTGCAGAGTGGACCCGCCAACCGTGCGGTTGAAAGAGCCAGGCACGCCGAATGCCTGACTGAAGGGGCTGGTGCTGGTATTCCGATATCCGGTGATATCGCCGCCCGGAGTACAACCACCGTCCAGGTTCGGGCAGTTCGCCGTGCTGGTTGGCCCGATCAGTACCGCTCGACCGGTGGCATCCGCGTGCGCCGCTTGCCAGGAATACGCCGCACCCGTTTCGTTATCGTCGTTGAGGCCGTAAATCTTCAACAAGAACTCCCCCGCGTCTGTCGGCTTGTACAGCAACTGCAGCCTGGCCGCATACTGATTCTCGCTTCCAAGGTCCGGACCAAGCCGGTTTCCGACGTAGCCGGAGTGGTAGTCAGTCGCGAACGAGAAACGCGCGGCCAAACGGTCGTTGAGTTCGGTGTTCACGAACCCCTCGCTGTTCACCGTCGAGTAGTTTCCGCCCGTGACACTGACACTACCTTCATCGTCGAACTTTGGCTTTTCACTGATGTAGTGAATCAGTCCGCCGGTCGCATTTCGGCCAAACAGGGTGCCTTGTGGGCCGCGTAGGATCTCAACGCGGGCGAGATCATACATCGTGCCGGCAAGGGCACTCATGGAAGCAACATATACATCGTCCGTATAGACGGCGATCGGTGCTTCCTCATGATCGCTGTAGTCATTCTGCGATACACCCCTGAGGTTGTAGACCGTTATGGTGGGGGAATACTGATTGAACTGCATTCCGGGCGTCTGGCTGGCCACCGACGTGACGTCCGTCATACCCAGCCTGCTCAGTGCCGTCGCGTCGAGTGCGGTAATCGATGTGCCCACCGCCTGCAGGCTCTGCTCGCGCTTTTGCGCAGTGACTACGATCTCCTCGAGTCTCGGTCCCTGTGTCGAATCCCTTTCTGGGTCGGACTTCACAACGCTATTCTGCGCTGTCACCACATCCCGGCTCTTTGCGCTCTCTTGAATCGCAATGGCGCCGTTATCCGCGCGCGCAAACGTGAGCCCGGTTCCTGTGAGGACGATACGAAGTCCGTCGGTGGGTGCCATGTCGCCATTCAATGACGATCCATTCTTGCCGGCAGTGAGCGACGTCGGTGCTGCGATCGTGAGACCGGACTGCACACCGAAGTCCATGAGCGCTTCCCCGAGAGGTTTCGCCTTGAGCTCGAAGTGTTTCGGCGACTCGTCGGCACCGAACGCCGCGGAGCCGGCGCACAGGAAGAGGAAGGCAAGGCCCGCGGCAAGACGTCGCCGCGCAATCGTGAGATCAGCGGCTATTTTCTTTCCTCGGACGGAATTGTAACCGCGGTGGCGACCGAATCGGGTCGACGCTTCCGCTTTCGAAAGCGTCGAACTCGAATGGATTGACACTGTAATGCCTTTGACAAGGCACGTTGCCGTCACTGCAATAGTCGTTGTGCGCACAAAAACCCCTCCCTGATTATTATTCATACGTAAGACGCACGCGGCGCAGGAATCGACACCCTTGCCAGAATTCTGGCGACGAGAGTGATGTGCGTCGAGAGATCAACGCCCCTGCCACGATCGACTACAGTTTGAGCAACGCCGTCCCTGAAACGAGCGTGACCAAGCTTACGAAGATGCAGGTAGAAATAATAAACGTCTATCATTGCCACCCCGCACGAAGCGTCTTTAATCGAGGCCGGCCGTTACCCAAGCGAGCCACTTCTCGTCGGTCGTCACCGTGCGCAGTTCCTTGAGAATTTCTTCTCGTGACATACGAAAATCTTCAATGAGCTCTTGAGCACCACCGCGGCCGGACTGATAACTTGCCTCGAGCCGTGTGCCATTGGGATCGTAAAAATAACAAGAGAGAGTGCCCGGCGCCGATTCAATCGGCCCATGGCGCTCGATACCCGCCTCGTCCAATCGCTTCACCAGGTCTTCCATCTGTTTAAACGTGACGGAAAAGGAGACGTGCTGCATGGCGGCTACACCGTCGCGGTCAGATTTCGGCTTTGCACCTTTCGGCAATTCGAAAAACGCGAGCATGCTGTCATTGCCCATGTCAAAAAAATAGTGCCGCAAATTTTCGAAAGGCGGGTTACCACGGTTAATGCCGGACGGAACCTTCATGGCATGAATAAGCGGCATTCCCAACACGCCGGCGTAAAAATCGATGGTCGTCTTCATGTCGTCGGTATTCAGAACGAGATGATGAACGCCACGAAAGTTCGCACTCTGATGCAGTGCCGTCGTTTCGACACCCACAATCTCTTCAGTTGAAGTTTTCATTGACACCCCGTTCATATATCTCGAGATAGCGCCCTCGCGGCTATCCCAACTCGGCATATTCTAGGGGGTAGTATAGTTGAATAATTCAAGTGATTCAACTGGAATTCGCGGTGCGCGGGCGAGCCCTATATTTATTGGGTCCACAAATGCGAACACGAAACAAACGAGCAAGAACGGCATCACTGCATCACTCGCCGTGTCACCTTGCATGGGTGGCGACGGTCAAGCGCTGGGGCGCAAGTGCCACACTAACGGTCAGTCGAGCGCGCTTCTGTCGATCCACGAAGACGCAGCGCAGCTAGGTAAACGCCATGCCGCCATTGACGTCGATGACGGCGCCGGTCATAAAACTCGTTGCTTTCGAGCAAAGAAACGCAAGCGGCCAGCCGATTTCGTCCGGTCTGCCAAGTCGCTTCATCGGGTAATGGTCTGCCGTGTATATCTGGTTACTCGAGAGCAACAGAGGCGTAATAATCGGCCCTGGTGAAATTGCGTTCACAACAACTCCCTTGTCCGCAACCTGCTTCGCAAAGTAGCGCACGACGGATTGAAGTGCACCCTTGGAAGCCACATAGGCAGGATCTATCGACGATGTCGTTCCCGCATTTCGCGCTGCCATGGAAGTGGTGAGCACAATTCGACCCTGCCTGCGTTCCAACATCCCCGGCAGAACTGCCCTCACCAAATTAAACGGCCCAAGCAGATTCACATCCAAAGTACTGCGATAGATGGCTTCCCAAGCATCGCCGCCCGTTAGCCAATCGCCTTTGCTGTAGTAGCCGCTGCAATCACAAAGCGCATCGACTCGACCGGCCTCCTCGACGACTCTGGCAACATCTTCACGTTTAGTGTTGTCGAGCGCGTACGCAACAACAGCAACGCCAGCTTCGGTCAGTTCATGTGCCAGTTCTCCTGGGGCTTTGAGGTCGGCTATCGACAATTCAGCCCCTAGCGCGGCGCACGCCCTCGCGGCTGCCGCACCGATTGCGCCTCCGGCACCGGTGATAAAGACTCGCTGGCCGGTAAGGCTAATCGCGTTATGCATGGTTTGCCTTAGTAAAATCTTGTTGTCGATAGTCTCGGGAACGCCACCGGCTCATCTGAGCTTCGTAAGCAGCTTACTTGGAGTGGCGCTCATGGCTAGACGGTACAGGCATTTCGTGACCTGCCAACTCGCCGGAATATAACTTGAATGTTTCAACTATACAAGGATTCTGATACGGCGATGCACAATGCAAACGGATTCTTCCACCTGCAAATGCTGCGCACGGCTCCGACCCATTAATTGAGTTATTCTTCTAATGGGTGAAGGAAACAAAAATGCACGGCAGCCGGATATGCACCAGACTAGGGACGCGCGGCGTCCGGAAGGCGCGCGCAAACGCGCTATCGGCCCACGAAATGCGTCAAGCTGGGCTCGGATGACGTTTTTTCGCTGACATGTGCCAGCATATGTTGCAAGGTTTCGCGCAGCGTCTCGACTTTCGCCTTGCTCAAACCATGCAAATACATGTCTTGGTGCTCCGCGCTCAGCGTATGGCAACGAACCGCGATCGTGTGGCCGGCTTTGGTCAGGAAGACATTGACGGCGCGCCGCTCCTTGGGGTCGCGAACCCTGCGAATCAGCTTTTTGCCGACAAGGTGACGCAGCATATGCGATAGCGCTGATGCTTCGACGCAGGAAATCTCGCTGAGCTCCCCGGCGCTAATGCCGTCGCGGCCCAGCAAGATCAACAGCAAACGAGCTTCGCGGATGCTGATGCCCCAGGCAGCGTAATCAGCACTGGCGACGGCCGCCGCCTTTGCCATGACACGGTAAATCAGAAACGGTATGAACTTGTCCAAGTCAAACGGTGCAGATTCGTTGGGCATTGTTTTCTTTCGGATACTGGCCAGTCGACAACAGAATTAGCCATCAGGCGGCGCGCACGGAAACTTCCATTTTACCAATGCTGGAAATCGCGGCACTGAGGCGGTCGCCCGGCCGGATCGGTCCTACTCCGCCCGGGGTCCCGGTAAAGATCATATCACCGGGCAGAAGCGTGTAAAAGCTCGAGGCCAATTCAATCAGTTGCGACACGTCGTACACCAAAAGGCTGGTGTTCGAGTGCTGCTTCCTCTCACCATTGACGGACAACTCGAGGTCGAGCCTGGCTGGGTCGGGGATCTCGTCTGCGGTGACCAACCAAGGACCCACCACGGCGTAGCTGTCGATGGATTTGCGAAAGCACTGGAATTGCGGCCCTCGCAAGGTGATGTCCAGACCGATGCAGTAGCCGGCAACGTAATCCAGAGCTTGCCGGCGCGGGATACAATTGCCGCGGCGGCCGATGACGGCGACCAGTTCGATCTCATGGTCCGTGCGCTGTTCCAAGAAGCGCTGCGAAATGGGCTCGGACGGTCCGCACAGGGCGCTCGCCGCCTTGAGAAAGAGTCCCCACTCCGAAATCGGCT
>Ga0210410_10000936_pt1 | contig 28489 bp, 15 predicted proteins | sample IncBWC4MmetaG_FD_161058 | JGI IMG/M metagenome (GOLD analysis project Ga0210410, IMG submission 161058) | Forest soil microbial communities from Barre Woods Harvard Forest LTER site, Petersham, Massachusetts, United States - Inc-BW-C-4-M | ecosystem: Environmental > Terrestrial > Soil >... | reverse complement strand
CTTCGGAATGCGCAGCTTGCAAATGCACCCTGCGGAACGGTAAAACAATCACGTCTCAGGCCAATCTCTATGGCCGGTTTTAAAGTGACCGCCTATGGCCGGTTTTAAGGTGACCACCGAGGTTCCTTGTCGATTTTGAACCTGATGGTCTGCGGCTGGGCTGCGTGAATGGTTTCGAGCACCATGCTCCATTTCGTGTTATCCGGGGAGCGGAGGGTGACGTAGCTCCCTTTGTCCGGAAGGTCACCCGACGACGAATCGAGGTATTGCCATCCCGGCTGCGCAAATTGTGTCGTATGCGCGGTCGCCCAGATTGTGCCCTGCACATCGAAGTGCCCGGACCAGGGCGTGTTCGCGTACATCAAGCCTGAGTTTGGAGCTGCCAGGTTGTCGTAATAGGAGGTGATCGGGCTCCAGATCTCTGTCGACGTCAGAGACCCTTCGAGATAATTCTGGTTGTAGAGGTGGGCGAGAATTCGGCCACCGACCGGCCAATCGCGGCTGACAAAGGGGCCACCGCCTCCGTTGGGCTGATCCTCGGTGGACCACAGCGGTTTGCCGGCCCTGCGTGCCGCCTCCGTCGTCGTGATCCGGCCGTTCACCAAGGGGTAGTGCACTCCGATAACGTCAACGTCGGAGGCGAGGGCCGGGTCCTTCAGAATCGCATCTACGATGGCCCATTGACCAGCGCCCTCGCCCGAATATTCATCGCAACAAACGATTCGAGTCGCCGGATGACGAGCCTTGAGTGTCGGGCCAACTCCCTAACGTAGGAGGCGTCATATTCCTTTTCGTTCCAGATTCCTGCGTACTTAATGTCCAGGTGGTGATCCCGTTGCGCCGCTTCAATAAAGCGCGCGACGTAATCGGCCATTGCTGGCGTGTAGAGCGAGTCCTTCCCCACCCAGCCGGGTGCACCCCAGGGAAGGACCTCAAGGACGATGTCTGGGTTCCGCTTCTTTGCCTCTTCCATGAGCCACCACTCGTATCCGCGATTTGCGTCATAGTCCGAGGGAGTGCGCATGAAACTAGGCTCAGAACCGTCGGTTGAGTTGACGTCTGCCCCAATCTCTACTTTGAGGTGCTGAAGCGCTGCACCATAGCCCGGCTTAAACAGATAATCGAGAATCTGGCTGCGTTGCGGTTCCGGGTAATCGATCAAGAGGCGTGAAGAGGCCCCGGCACTGACGGCTCCGAGACCGTCGAAGACTCTTCCAGTGCTGTTTCCATTCAGTACGATCTCTGTTTGCTGGCTCTGCACTTGAATTGGGAAGACGCTCGTATAAAACCCCAACATGCCTACAGAGAGGGCAATCTTGAGTCGACTCCGCACCTTAGTCATTGGTATTGTCCCGCTGAAGAGAGGTCATACCCAATTCCACCTCGATCTGCTCCAGAGACTTACCTTTTGTTTCGGAAAGACGAAGGTATAGAAAGAGCCATCCCGCCAGGCAAATGATTCCGTAGCTCCAAAATGTTCCGGCAGGCCCAAGACGCGCATTCAACAGCGGGAAACTATAGGTCAGAATGAAGCACGCACTCCACAATGCCGTAATGGCGATCGACATCGCCGCACCCCGAACGCGGGTAGGGAAGATTTCAGAGATAACCACCCATGTGACTGGCGCCAGTGACATCGCATAGCACGCGATCGCCAGCACAACCAGGATAAGCATCGGCTTACCCTGAAGGTGCAGCTTATAGCACAGGCCGAGAGCCGCATAGATCAATAGCAAACCGGCCGTGCCGGTAAGAACCAGATTGCGCCGTCCATATCGGTCGATCGTAAACAGCGCAACCAAAGTAAAAACAGCGTTTACCGCGCCGGTGACGACAATGTTGAACAGAATGTCGGAAATCTGATATCCAGCGGCCGCGAAGATCTCCTGCGCATAATTAAAGATGACGTTGATTCCGCACCATTGCTGGAGAATGGCAAGTGCACAGCCTAAGACGATGACCTTTAACACACGCGGCGAGAGGAGCTCCCGTTTCGGAGTAACGTTTCCAGGTGCCTGAGCTAAGGAGGATAGTTCGTCCAAAACCTCCGTCGCGTATGCTGCTCCTCCAAGCCGACTCAGCACCTGGAACGCTTGTTGCGACCGACCCTTCGTCGCGAGCCAACGCGGGCTCTCTGGGACAAAAAAGGTCGCTATCAGAAAGAGAATGGATGGAACCGCAGTGACAGCAAACATCCATCGCCATCCCCACTGGCCGTTCCACGAAATCAGGATGTCCTGCGCCGAAGCATTGGAAGGAACTGGACGAGCGATCATCCAATTTACTACCTGCGCGAGAAGTATTCCAGAGACGATTGCCAATTGATTCAAGGAGACGAGCCGTCCGCGCAGGTGTGCAGGCGATATTTCTGCGATGTAGACCGGCGAAATGCCAGACGCAAGTCCAATTGCGAATCCCCCCAGGATCCTCCAGCAAACAAACACGAAAAAGCTCTGAGCGAAACCAACACCCCCGGAGGAGATCGCAAAGGCGAGTGCGGCCAAGGTGAGAAGCCGCTTGCGGCCAAGATGATTGCTCATCGGGCCGGACGACAACGCTCCGATCAGGCAACCTACGAGAGCACAACTCATGGCCCAGCCGGCAAGTGAAGGCGAATCAAGGTGGAAATACAATTCGTAAAAGGGTTTGGCGCCGCCGATCACAACCCAGTCGTATCCGAACAAGAGCCCACCCAGCGCCGCCGCACAGGCCACTAGCCAGACAAGGGCCGTGCGGTGCGCATCATGGGCTGCATAAGCGTCACCGCTCGTCAACGACGCATTGATCATGAGTCTCTACGCATTCTCGAGATTCGCTGAAACGGGTTTGATTTCGTTCCTGAACCATCGCAGCGTCTCGAATGCAGCCAGGTGATTAGGATCTTCCTTCACGATCTTTTCGAGCGAGTTGATAGCTTTCTGAGTCTCACCGAGGCCGTGCTCCGCAAGAGCGATCAGCAATTGCGCATTCAGACGATTTCGCCTCCCGAGATCGTCCTTGAAGAGAAGCAAATTAGGCAGAGATGTTGCAAAATAGTCGATCTTTGGCTTGGTTTCCATCTCCTGCCTGGCGGCTGTCAAGAGATCCGAAAAGATAGAAAGGGCTTCGGTTTCTTTGTCGAGGGCCCGAAGCGACTGCGCCTGGAAATAGGAATGGAGCCCGACGCCGCGCAATGGAGCTGACGCAACTTCCCAATATCGTCGGGCAAGATCCTGATCACCCATTTGCTGGGCGGCCACACCTGAAAAGTAGTCGAGGTCGCGTTCTAACGTCAGCAGGTGCTTTCCTTCGCCAAGATTCTCAGGATAGCGACGCGCTGCTTCGAAGTGCGCTAGAGCATCTGCAGACTTGCCCGCAACGAGGGCCACCTGTCCCAATGCACGATGGGCAAAGACGAACTGTGCGGATACGAGGCCCTCTCCCCCTTCCCAGGGAGAGAATCGGCGCCCAGCCAGTCGGTCGAGTGCCGCTTGCCATTCATCCGACTGATTTAGCAGCGTCACATATTCAACGGTCAGATCATCACGACGCGCAATCAGATCTCGATGAAGTTCCAGAAATTTACGCCGATTTGCTGGGGAGGCAATTCCTGTCCTTTTTCTTAATTGATCCCATTCATAAAGCACCCGCGCATCCTCAGGATTCGCTCTGAATGCTCGTTGATACATTTGCGTCGCTTCTGCCGCGTCGTATAGGACGTTGAATTCTGCGATTCCGAGATTCCGAAACGGAATCGAGAAAGCGCCGTCCAACTCTGTTGCGGCGCGCCAGTGCGCGATCGCCTCTTGATAACGGCGCTTGTCGTAATAGAGATTTCCCAGATAGTAATGCGCCCTGGCGGCCTTCGGATTGCGTTGGATAGCGCACTCAAGCACAATCATCTCTTCCAGGCGTGCAGGGAAACAGAGATGTGGCGAAGCCGCTTCAGCACGCCGCGCAAACTCTGCCTGTTCGTTTTCCTTATGCAACAGCGATGCCAACCACGAGGCGATGTACAAGGCAATTGGATAATCAAAACCGGCTTCAATGATGCAGCTGGTAAGGAGCTCCTGCGCATCCGAGAACATTCCCGACCAAGCCAGATCGAAGGTTACATCCAGGAGTGTCTGCACATCGTTGCCCAGTTTTGCGCAGAACTCGGAAAGATCCGCTTTATTACGCGTCAAGAGGAATCTCTCAGCCATCATGCGGTAATCCAGAGGATCAAGGGATAATCCCTCTTCGATGGCTTGTCTCGCCGCCCCATCGTCGCCCGTCAATCGGCAGAGCGCTGCGCGCAGCGCACGTCCTTTTAGATTGTCCGCATTTGTTAACAGAGACTCCTCGACCTGCTTGAGAGCCAATGCAAATTGGCCACGCGAGGTGCTGATGCATGCTAGGGCATAACATCCAGCAGACTTCCATGCATAGTTCCAAATCGATTTGTGAAACGCCTCGTACGCGGAATCCAACTTCCCTTGATACGCCCGGGACAGGCCAAGGTTGTAGAGTGGCTCACCATCGTAGGGGTTCGGATTCATTTTGGTCAGACGGGAGACGGCGCGTGAGAAATATTCTTCTGCCTCTGCGAATCGTCCCTTGCGCAGTTCGAGCAAACCAAGAGCATTATTGAGCCGCGCATCTTCTGGTTCTCGCTCAAGGCCTTCGCAGTAGTACTGCTCTGGATCACGCGTTGCATGTCGATATTGCTCAAGGTGCAACCCGGTCAAATAGAGCTCTTCGATACCATCGATCTCTTCCGGCGGCAACGGTTCCTTGGCCAGCGCGGGGAGTTCACGCTCAACCATGACCTCCGGTTGGTACGAGATGATCTCGCTTCCATTCGCATCCAGAACTGTGAGCTGGTATTCCTCGGGCGCGCCGACTCGACCCTCGATCCGTGCTGTGAAGGGCTGTCCCGGCGCAATTTCGACTTTCCTCTCGAAGGCCAGCTCCCATCCTCGGGTTAAAACCACCTTGACGAGCCGGGGCGAAGTCAGACTGACCCCCACATCTATGCCCTCCTCAGATAGCTCGAGATTGACGGCGGCCTCAGTATTCGCATTCTTCGCCGGGCCGATTTTCTGAATCGGGTACCAGTATTGACTGAAGGTCTTTGTCTCGTAGGGCTGGAGCCAGGAGAAATCGGGTTGGTTATCTGTAAAAGCTCCCGCCATCAGCTCAACGTACGGCCCATCTTCGTCCGTGAGGTTTCTGTCCCAGGCATACCCGAATTCGGCGTTACCCCAAGTCCACAACTTCTTGCCTGGAGCAATGAAGTGATTCGAGGTGTGAACCAGTCCAGCCTCCCGTTGGTGGTCATATCCGCCGCAAAAGTCGTACTTGGATTGAGTGACCATGTAGGACGTTGGAACAGGAATATTTTTGTACCACCTGATATCGGTGCCCGGGCGATAGTCCACTCCGTAGTATTCGTTTTGTGCAATGGGGAAAGAGGACATGGCACGCTTGGCGTGGTCGGCAACAAACGTTACATCCGGCGGGAAGTACGCCTGGTATTGGTCGTGAACCCGAACACCGACGTTGGCCCACCAGAGGAAGGTCTGGGGCAAAGGGGTTCGGTTATAGAGTCGCGCTCGAGCCTCAACGATCGCCTTGCCCGGCGTTAGCCTGATGCCGACCATGCCTTTCATGCGCAGCATCGGGTCGTGCTCGCTCAACCACACGGTCCGACTTCCATCGGGTTCTTCTTCGATGCTGTAGTGGACGGGCATGTATGTCGAGGGACGATGGTGCTGCGGCCAGTTGAACTCTACCCCACCTGAAATCCATGGCCCGAGAAGTCCTACGAGAGCCGGCTTGATCACGTTCTGGCGGTAGAAGAAGTCGTACTGATTCGTCTTATCGAGCCCCGTATGGATTCGCCCGCCAATGTCGGGAAGAATCATTAGCTGGATATACTCGTTTTCGAGGAACACGGCACGATAAGCCGTATCTTTCTTTTCCAGCGACACCCGATCGGTGAATGGGTTCGGATATACCTTCCCGCTGCTTCCCTGGTAGACCCGACCCTCGAAGAACATTGGGTTGGCATCGGGCTGCTGCACCGGATAGGTAGGAATGACCACAACTTCCTCAGTGCAGCGCACTCCTTTGAACTGCTTCGCTCCGCTCACTAATCCATCCCTCAGACTCGTAACAGGAACAATCGCGGCCGCAGTACAGCGCCCAAAAATCGGCCGTTTTGTTGACGCCCGGTAACGTACACGTTATTGACTCCGCTGTCAATAACTAGATTCTGGTTTTTTTAGCAAACGCGGCTAAATTTTTGAAAGTAAACGTCGGTGTCAATAAATTAAGTCGTGAACGTACACGTCTAGTGTAGTTCCGCATTTGCCGGGCAGTCAAACAAAAAGTCGAATCCTGCCCGACCTAAGGCGCGAGTTCCGCAAATAGATCGCTAGTAACAATGCGACGCGATGTTCAGAATCAAGTTTTTCGAGGGCCTGAAACAACTGTCAACGGATCAGCCGTGCTCACGAATAACGGTTCTAGCAAACTGACCCTGCCAATACTTCTCGAATCTGATTGAATCTCCTCCATCGTGCCTCGGGAAAGACGTCTCGATCGCTTCGCTCCAGAGCTCTTTCTACCCCGAATACCCAGTAGTCCCTCGCCGTTCGCCCTGGGTTCCATATTACCGCGCCCTTGACACGGGCGTGAATCCATTCAATGTTAGATGGAGATCAAGGGTAAATGGCGCATGTCTGGGCCGACTCTACGGATGTAGAGATGAACAATGTCATGGCAACTCGGCTGATCTCAGCGCAATCGATGCCCGTAATCGGTGCATTGATCTTGCTTATTCTTTCACCCCGTCACGCATACCCGGAAACTCCGAAGCCAGGCCAACAAAGAGTGGTACGCCAGCAAAGCGAGAGCGGAACCGACCCCCAATTTCTATCCGCTTTGCAGGCCTACAGAACCCAGAAATACGCAACAGCGCAGAAGCAACTAGAAAGCCTCGTCCAAAAGAATGCCGACAATTTCGAGATCAACGAACTTTTGGGACTCGTTTACGTCGCTCAGGGAGAGCAGGCGACGGCAAACCGGTTTCTGGCGAAAGCGGTTCAAATCAGGCCCAATCTTACAGAAGCCCGGACTAGACTGGGCACAAACTTTCTAGCCTTGAATCAGAACGACAAAGCTGCGATCCAGTTTAAGAAGGCAGTTCAACTGGCTCCCCGCGACTACGATGCGAATCACAACCTGGGCGAGTTCTACATCCAAACCGGCAATATTTCTGCATCAATCCCTTTCTTGCAGCGCGCGCAGGAGTCTAATCCTGCCGCCTACAATAACGGTTACGACCTGGCTCTGGCGCTCGACGAAGCGGGCAGACTGGATGAGGCTCGTCAACAGCTGCAACGGCTGATCTCATTACGGGATTCGGCGGAGTTGCACGGGGTACTCGGCGAAGTGGAAGAAAAGTCGCAGAATTACCTTGCCTCCGCCGCACAGTATGAACAGGCGGCCCGCATGGATCCGAGTGAGCAGAACATCCTGAACTGGGGCGCCGAGCTATTGCTTCATCAGACATTTGCTCCCGCTGTGGAGGTCTTCAAAGCGGGGACGCAGCGCTATCCCCAATCCGGGCAGTTGTACAACGGGCTAGGGATCGCGCTATATGGCGAGGGGCAGACAGATGACGCCATTCGCGCTTATTTCAGAGCATCTGACCTAATGCCTTCCGAACAGCTATCCATGATTTTCGTTGGTAAAGCCTGCGAAGGGGCTTCGCCGGTCTTGGCGGACCAGATCCGCGCTCGTCTCCAGAGTTTCCTTGAACAAAGCGACGATAGCGCCGAGCTCGATTACGATCTGGCGGTCTGTTGGCTGAAGACCGGTCAAGCAGGAGCGAAGGCAGATCGGGACGTCCAGGTGCAATCGCATTTGAAACACGCCCTCTTGCTCAATCCGAATTATGGCGATGCATTCTTTCAACTCGGCGCGTTGTATGCCGATCAACGCAAGTACGCAGAGGCGGTTGAGCAGTATGAGCGAGCACTCAAGATAAATCCGAATGCTGCCAACACGCATTACCGACTTGGGCAGGCCTTGGCACGCCTGGGCAACGACACGCGTGCTCAAGAGGAGCTTGCGATATTCCAGCGACTGCGGAAGAGCGAGTCAGAGGCGACGGACAGCAAACAGAATCAGATTCAACAGTTCGTATATTCCATCAAGAACAGCAATTCCAATCAGTAGCGCAGGTGAAGCATCCGTTCGACTCGATGTTCCACCGTTTCGAGCCCATCTCTCTGCGCTTCGTGATCATTTTGGTGCGACGATCCCAGAACCCTCCTGGATCGTCAGAATCTGGTTCGCCTTCAAGTGTGTGAACCGTTCGATCTTTTGGCTTGTGGGCCATTTCACTTCGATAAGATCCACGCTCGCGGCCTTGCCGAGACCGAAATGAAGGCGGAGGTCTCCCTGCGACATTACGCTTGAGCCGCTGTGAACCTCGTCAATCTGCGAGTGGTTCCCGGCGACGACGCGAACACGAGCGCCAATTGCTGTCCGATTGCACTTCGTGCCAAGCAGTTTGATCTTGATCCAATTCTGCTCGTTTCCTCCATCATTGCGGAGAAGGGACGGCAGATCATTCATATTCAGGATAAGAACGTCGATGTCGCCGTCATTGTCGTAGTCTCCAAAAGCCGCGCCCCGGCTGGAGTAGAGCTCCTTCATTCCCGGCCCCGCGACCGCCGAGACGTCAATGAACTGTCCATTTCCCATATTTCGATATAGGACGCGCGGATTCTTATAACGCTGGCCCATCTCGTGAAGATCTATTTCTGGATAGACATGACCGTTGACCTGGAAGATATCAGGCCAGCCATCGTTGTCGTAATCGATGAACCCACAACCCCACGCCACATACTGGTGATTCACACCGATTCCCGCGGGTGCGGAGACCTCGCCAAATGTGCCATCACCGTCGTTGTGATAAAGATCGCAGGTGTCGTCGGCAAAATTCGTTTTAAAGATGTCGAGCCAGCCGTCGCAATCGTAGTCCGCTACCGCGACGCCCATACCGGCTTGCTCACGCCCGTCCTCGCTGTAAGCACAACCGGCCATGACTCCGATGTCGCTGAACGTGCCGTCGTGATTATTATGGAAGAGGATACTGGCCTCAGAGTCCACGGCGACGTAAATGTCCGGCCATCCATCGTTGTCAAAGTCGTACGATACGGCAGTAATCGAGTAGCGCGGCCCGGGTTTCAGAATGCCAGCTTTCTGTGAGACATCCGTGAATGTTCCGTCGCCATTATTGCGGTACAAGACGTTCGAATCGGCTGGAAGACCGCGTGGACCGCACATCACAGGGAGTCCCTTCCAGTTGCAAGTGGGAGAGTCGGTGCTTGCCACCAGGTGGGTGGGGTCGAGCTTTATGTAATTGCAGACGAACAGATCGAGATTCCCATCCAGGTCGTAATCCAGAAATGTGCAGCCCGAGCCCCACCGAATTTGCTCGTCGTATAGACCCGCCTTCCGAGTTACATCCGTGAATGTTCCATCGCCATTATTGTGGAAGAGGATGTTGTGACCCCAGAAGCAGCAGAACAAGTCATCCCAGCCATTATTGTCGTAATCGCCAACGCAAACACCGGTCTGCCAACCGGTGCGCGCCAAACCTGATTTTTCGGTAACGTTCGTGAATGTTCCGTCGCGATTATTTTTGAACAACTGCGAAGTCGGCGCTTTACCTTCGGGCCATTTTTCTCCCAGCCGTGTTCCATTCGTCAGGTAGATATCGAGCCAGCCATCCTGATCGTAATCAAAGAATGCAATTCCGCTCCCTTTGGCTTCAATAATGTAACGCTTGCGGTCGATGCCTCCCCAGACGTTGGGAACGCTGAGTCCGGCTTGGTGCGCAACATCGATGAACTGCACGGAAGAACCGGATTCGTCGACAGATTTTGCCTCCAAGCTAAGACGATGGGTCCATCTCCATAAGGGAGTTGCAAGGGCCTCCATGACTTGGGCGCCGAGGAGCAGCATTGAAGATGTAAGGAAACTGCGACGAGCGAAACTCATGCGATGACTTCCTGTTCATTTTTACTACAGGGTCGCTCATGATTTAGGGGAAGACGCGCGTTTAATAAGCCGCCAGAATCACGGGTTCGACCCCCGTCGGCTCGAAGTGCTTGTGCTCTGATTCCGGCGTTTCTGTTAAACGAAGGAAACCGATCTCGATCACTGCAAGCTTCTTGGGCCTCGCTTGTTAAACCGAACAACGCCGCTCTTTCATGAAACACAATCGTCTCGTCCGATTCCGTCGGGACCAGATCATTGCACCCGATCAAGCTCAACGGCTGTCGCGTCGTAGTCGCCCCGCAACCGAAGCCGAATTCCGTGGTGCATGAGATAAGCACCTCTCACTTTCTCAACCTTCTCTTCGAGTTTGTCATCAATGGTAGTGAGGGAATAGGTGGCATCTTCCGCCAGACCCTGCAAACGCAGGAGGGGCACGCTCCGGCCAAATTGCTGCGAATGCAAAAAGGCGACAACTACGACTTGCCGATTGTCCTCTGACACATGTTCGGTGGCGCTGAAATCCGATTCGGTCGGTGAACCAAGGCGATAGAGTTTCCCGTCCTGCACCGTCCCCCGAATTCTCTTGTAAAAGGAAATCATTTTAGTTGCAACGGAAATATCGTCAGCTGTCCATTTATTCAAATCACCGCCAATAGCAAGAGCGCCAGTCATTGCGACTAGGAACCGAAACGGGAGGGGGGTTACTCGTCCGTTGATCCCGTCGGGAACGTCCGTCACCCAGTCGATCATGAGGTGTGGCGAGTAGGCCTGAGTGAACCCGTATTGAATGGCCAGCCGATCCAGAGCATCGGTATTGTCTGAGGGCCAGAACTGGTCGACACGTCGCAGCATTCCTGCATCTACTCGAGCACCGCCCCCGGAACATCCCTCAAACTCCAATCTAGGATGCTTGCTGCGAAGCCGGTCGATGATTTCGTACAGATTTTGGACATACTGCACCCAGATTTTCTTCTGATCCGCGGTCGGCACCTCAGGCCAGCCTGGATCAGACCAGTTGCGGTTATAGTCCCACTTCAGAAGAGCGATGTCATTTTCGGTAACCAGCCGATCCAGCCAGGAGAAGACGTATTCCTTGACGTCATCACGTGCGAAATTCAGGACAAGCCGGTTTCCCACCTCCGTCCGAGACCTGCCAGGAAAGTTCATGACCCAATCGGGGTGCTGTCGATAAAGATCGCTGTCAGGAGACACGGTCTCCGGTTCCACCCACAATCCGAAGTCCATCCCCAATTGGTGAACGCGATCAATCAGAGGTTTTAGTCCGTTAGGAAATTTCCGCGGATTGACTTGCCAATCTCCTACTCCGCCTCGAGTATCATCGCCCCGACCATACCAGCCGGAATCCACCACAAAACGCTCTACCCCAAGCTGCGCAGCTTTCTCAGCAAGCGACAGCTGACCTGCAACATCTACGTTCAACTCGGTGGCATACCACGAGTTGTAGAGTACCGGGCGAATTCGGGGATGCGGACTTCCCGGCAGGATCCGTTCAACTTGGAAGCGGTGCAGGATTCGTGAAGCCTCGCCGAGTCCGGCATTGGTAAAACCCGCATAGAATGGCGGCGTCTCAAGCGACTCTCCAGGCGCAAGCCTGTAACCGAAGTCGAAAGGATTGAAGCCGCCTACGACACGGCACTGATCGGAAGAAGTGCGCTCGATGGTAAACCGCCAATTCCCGCTCCATCCGAGTTCGCCAAACCACACTGGCCCGTGAGTCTCGTTAGTACCATCACTTTGATCGATGGCGAACCAGGGATTCGCGTCATCACCTGTGCTGCCACGTTGGCTCTCAATGATTCGCTTCCCGACCTGCAGGTCTTCAGTCTGAACCTGGAATTCTCCGGCCCAACGCCCAGTAAGATAGTGCAGCCGATAGGAGCGATCGGCGGGAAGTGTCCAAGTGGCGGACTGCGCACTTTCCAAAGTGACAGCTTCATTGGTACGGTTCTCGATACGAGCGGAGCGCTCGATGATTCCATTATCCGGGTAGACCCGGTAGTGCAGACGTACATAGAGCGGCGCGACTTCATCTTTCAGGGTTATCTCTAGATTGTCGCCATTCACCTGCTGCTCGACGTAATGCAGTATTACCTCCCGATTTCCGTTCGCGAATGTCACTTTCAGCGCCGGTTCAAGGTAAAGACCCGCTCCCCATCCCGGATACTCCTGAGGTGTTGTGGTTGCGCTGGGGTCAAAAGACGACCATTCTGGCAAGGAATGCGGATTGGAGAAATCTTGGGTATCCAGGCGCTTTCCCCAGTACAGATGTTGCAATTCGCCACGTTCATTCACGCCAAACGCGTAGGATGATCCACCGGTCTGCAGGATCCACAGGTTTTGCTTTTCAATGAAGCTGATGGGAACAGCTGCATGGGCCGGAGGTGAGAATAGGAATGATAGAGTCACCGTCACGAGAAGAGGCAGATTTGCACCCACGAACACCTTTTGAAATGCCATTCGCCAAAATGATCTGATCATATTCGTACCTATCATCCCCGATGATTTGTGATAGTGATTTGGTGGTTATGGTTCCACCGCATCCCAGATGTAGGTTCGAAGAAGCGCATGTCATTTGCATCCGACGCCGGCACATCTGGTTTCACAAATCCGCTCTCGATCCCCGAATATGACGCTCTGCTGTTCGCATCAATCGTCCTAGGCGCCACGCTCCGGTTCTTGTGTTCGCGAGAGCGACGCATCGTCAATCTGGCTGAGCAGCCGCGTTCGGTGCGCGGTTACCCATTGTTCCTGGCACATCCAAGTGTCCGAACCAAAGACAAAGTCAAGCCCCCGAAGGGTCTCCCATACGATGTCCGCACTTCGACGTTCGCAGCTCTGCAATGACAAAATAGCTGAAGATCTCAAGTCTGCGCCAGCATGCAGCCCGGGAGAGCGGGGCTAGGCTCATATTTGGGGTTCAACCGCATGGTGAAGCTTTGCACGTTTTGAGCTCGTCTTACGGGTCATCAGGAGACAGTGACGGTCGAAGCCGCAGCCAATCTGGCTAATCCAGCGCTGGTGGGCCACGGGAGCCGCAGCGGCTAACCTCTTTTTGTCGCGCATGAATGGGAACGATCGGTGAAGCGCGGGGCAGAATTGAACCCTCCCCGAGCATTCGCGATCACCAGTAGATTTTCAGTGCAAACTCAACCTGACGTCCGTTGCCAATGGTGCTGTTGATCTCTCCAAACGGATTACTTGCCGTGTCGGCCAGGAAATTCGAGTTTCCAATCGAACTCGCAAAGTTTGGATGATTGAGCAAATTGAAGAATTCCGCCCGGAACTCAACATTTGTATGCTCTAAGGTATGGAACCTCTTAAAGACCGAGAGATCCAGATCGTTGTAACCCGGTCCATGCACCTGGTTCCAGGGCCCACCGAGGGGACTGACATCAGTCTGCCCAATTGCTGTTGCAGCCGGAGGTTGCACGAACCCTGCTGTATTCAGGAAGGGCGCAATCCCGTGCGGGCCTTTGTGAGCGTATGCGCTCACTCCCTTCGCAAGCGGTGCGTAGCATTGGAAATCCCCACTCATTGTGCCGATTGGACACCCGACTGTGAACGGAAAGCCATCCTGTGAGGTGACGATCCATTGGGTGCTCCAGCCACCGACCAATGTATCAGCCAGTCCCGACACGTTCTTGCCCACCGCCCTTCCCTTGCCGATCGGCAATTGCCAAATGCCGCTGGCATGGAGGATGTTGGGAACATCGTTACCACAGTAGGTATAGTCTTTCGTAAGGCCGAAACCTTTCAAAGTCGGCGCACGATTAAAATTACCCTCGCCGAGTCCCAGGATATTTTTGTAATCGTCTTTGCAGACCGATCGGGTGTAATCGGCGAGGACACTTATTCCTTGGTTGAATCTGCGCTCGAAAGTTATTTGAACAGCGTTGTAATAGGCGGATCCGGTGGGCGCCAAATAATCTGAGTTCTCTCCGAAATCGGGAAATGGAAGATAAGGAGTCTTTGTGGTTCCGGGAGGAAGGATAAGGTTCGGAATATTCCGCTTCTCTCCGTTCAGCAAGTGATGTGTATTGTTGCCGATGTAGCCAACGGTAATTGTCTGGCTCGGTGAAATCTGATATTGCGCCGACCCGTTCCATTCCTGCGTATAGGCGGTCTTCCAAGGCCGTTGGAATCCGACTAAATTCAGACCCGCCGGACTGAAATTGGAACTTGCCGGATCTGGGTTCGCTGCCGTAAGGCCGTTTTCCAGAGTTGCATATTGCTTGTTGGGGTAGGTGAGAGGAAGAATGTTGCCGTTTGGCGCAAAGAATCCAAGGTTTGCCGTAAATGGGTAGTCGTAACCCGGATCTGGAGCCCCACCGAGATTCTCGAATCCTCCATAGAACATTCCATAGGCAGCGCGAGCGACAAGTTTTGGGTTGAACTGGTACGCCAGTCCAACTCTCGGCGCGAAGTTAATGAGTGGAGTGGTGAAAATACTGGAGCCGTTGATGTAGGTTAATCCAATGCCATCCTTCGAGAGAAGAGGCGCAAACGCAGGCGATAGTGCGGCGCTCCTTTGCTTTGACAAGATCGCGTATTGGGCACCCGCTCCGTCCGCATTAGGCATCAGGAGACCAGCCTGTTTGCCACTCCCTTCGCCCAGGCCACCAAAAATTTCCCAGCGAAGGCCCATATTCAACGTCAGCTTGGAGGTCGCTTTCCAATCATCCTGGAAATAAGCGCCCCAGTAGTGGCGCAAGTCGTCCGGCTGCGTGATGTTCGACGCAAACACAGCGTTTGCTCCACCGACGTAGTCCACCCCATTTGGAACTGTGCTTGCGATAGGCGTGAGGAGAATGTCCGCAGGTCCGACGCCACCGGTGGTAGCACCACCGACACCAGGAGTCATACCCGTATATCCACCGAACGAGAACTCACCTCGGGACCAGCCCGGGTCAATCCAGGGGAAATGCATCCTCTGATATTCGAATCCTCCTTTGAAACTGTGCCCACCATGAACCTTGGTCAAATTCTCTGTGAATTGAATCGTGTCACTGATGCGGCGGTTCGGGCTGGCAAACGCGCCAGCGCCGAGCGAGGTCAAACCGCTTATGTCAATACCGGGTAATCCACCGTTTTCGGCCCCCTGGGGTATGCCCTGGATTCCGTACTTGGCAGGAACTCCGCTGATAAGTGCGCTTGGAGGCTGCGACGAGGTGCGAAGGCGGCTATAGCCAAATCGAGCTTCGTTTATCAATGTCGTGGACAACGTATGGGTCTCACTCACCGCGAGGTTCAGCGATCGGTCAGTGAAGGCGCCTCCGCCGAAGCCGGTATTATCCGCGTCTCCGGTGAAATCTCCTGGGAAATTTGCTAGTCTGCGGCTGTAACTCACTCGACCAAACAGCTGATCCCGCTGGCTGAAGTTATTGTCCACGCGGATATCAAAGTGGTTATTGTCGTCGGGCCGGCTGCGGTCGACAACGTAGTTCTGCGAAAACACTCCAGGGACATTCGCAGTCGGATAGAGCTCTAAGAGCTTCAGAGCGTTGGCGTCAATTCGGTTGGACGGCAACTGATTCATCAGGGCCTGTTGCGCTGGGGTCGTGAAATTAGTCTGGTTACTAACGCTGCCGATATAGAACGGATCGCGCACATACCCGGAACCAGAGGCAACAAGATTGGTTACTGGATCGGGGGAACCGGCAGTAACAGTCCGAGTGGTGGCAGGATCGAAGACGGTGGCGTCACTGAAAGATCTACCCAGCAAATCCGTATGCTTTGACGAGGTTGAGCTAAAGCGGTCCCGGTAGTCCAGGAACCCGGACTGGGATTCAGCAACCGTGGGAACTGTTGGCTTGTGAAGTGTGCTTTGGCGAATGCGCGTGCCCTCGTAATCGCCGAAGATGAAAAGTCTGTTCTTGACGATCGGGCCTCCCGCCGCGACACCAAACTGATTTCGGCGGAGTGTGTCTTTCTTGGTGGTGCAAGGATTCTTAGTAGTGAGTCCGCTAAAGCACCACTTACTCACGTCGACGGCATCGAACAAATCATTACGCAGAAACTCCCATGCACTACCATGAAATTCATTGGTTCCGGATTTCACTGCCGCGTTGACCACGGCTCCACCGGCTCGTCCAAATTCAGCGCTGAAATTGCTCGTTTGGACTTTGAACTCTTGGATCGCGTCCGGAGGAGGCAGGTTGGCGTAAGCCGCACCGTTCAAAAAATCGACTGTGTCGTTGTTGTTATCGATTCCATCGAGCATGTAGTTATTGTGAACAGTGGTCAAGCCATTTGCGACAAAGCTTCCAGTGGCGTCCAACCCTCGAGTCGGGTTCAACTTGGTAACGCCCGCGCCCAATTGCGCCAGAAAAGTGTAGTTGCGTCCGTTCAGCGGCAGGTCGTTGACCTGCTGGCTAATTGCCACCGTGCCAACCGAAGCATCCTGGGTCTGAAGTTGCGGTGCAGCCGCGGTTACCTCGACTGTTTCACTGGCCGCTCCGGGGACAAGTTGGAAGTCAGCGCGAGCCTGCTCCTGCACATTGATGGTCAGTTGAGTCGTGGCTTTGCGAAAACCGGCTGCCTCCACATCGATCTTATAAGGCCCGATCTTAATCGGCCCGAAAGTGTACGTTCCGTCTCTCGAAGTAACGGCGGTAACGCTGAGTCCAGTAGCGTCGTTGGTTAAAGTGACCTTGGCATTGGTAACCACGGCCCCGCTGCGATCTGTGACGGTACCTCGAACGGCACCCGCGTCGACCTGTCCAAGCGCTGAGCCGCAAAACAGTAGTGTCCCTAGCAGGGCGACGAAAACAACACTTCGTGATAGAAGCAGTGTGAGTCTTGACATTGCCCCCCGACCTCCATATGTGTGTACGTACACGTTACGTGCACGTACACGATCAGGCTTTCCTACAATTCTTGTCAAGCAAAAAGATGAGAGGAAATTCGGAAGACGTTTTGCTGATCCCAACAACGTTCGAAAGCGACCTGACCCGGGGCTTTTAGACCAGCCAACTAAGGACTTTCCCGAGATCCGCTTCAGAGCCCGATTCCGCTCCCCGTGGAATGGTAGGTCCGATCGCCAGTACGGACGCGTGACCTTCAAACCAAGCAAGAAAGCAGGACTTTTCTGCACCTGGCAACCGCTGTTGATTCAACCAATTGTAGTACGCACTCATATCGGCATCGATCAGCGAACCTAGCTCGTCCACCTCCGGTTGTTCGGCTTTAACAGTAAGCAACTCATTCATCGCTTTTTGCCGCTGCCGTGACGCAAACCGGACCAGAAGAGTCAACGGCTGTGCGCGCCTAAGTGCCTCGCGAGCGGCCCATTGAGCATAGGTCGTACTGAAGATTTGAGTTCCGGAGGCTTCGGTCAGCAGCTTGAGTTGGAAGCGCTGCAGGATTTCATCATCGCCGGCCATTCCGAGACTTGAAGGGCGCAATTGGGCCATGATGCTCCGCAAGGCTTCCGGTCCCATTCCAGGTCGCTCAATCTCGGAATGAATTTTGGCAATCAGGGCGGCGCGAGTCGGCTCCAAAGCAGCATAAGAGATACCTGTAAGGCTTGAATCGTAATTTGCGGGTTCGCCCCCGTCGATGTACCAGTGAGCGTATGGGATGGGGTGGCGCCTGCCGCGCGCCGCGACGGCTTCCAAAAGGAGATTAAGGCCATTCTCCGGGTTGATTCGGTTGAAGAATGTCCCATGGGGACGAAGCTTGCGAAACAGCAGTCCATCAAAGGAACCGACGTCCCGACCGACGACGCTGATGCCCAGCCTTGGAATGGGTAGTGGTTCAGCCTCAACCACCCCGTTGAGATGCTCACCGTAATCTGTGGCCGCAATCCGAAACTGATCCAACTGATGGGTTGTCCATAAATGCTCCGAGAGTTGCTCCACGAATTGACCCGGAGAATTGACCCAATCAAAGCTCTCCAGTTGTGAGGAGAGTTTGATCTTTGAAAATTCGCGAAAGAGGTCCTCAACCTCCGCATCGGATACTGTGCCGAGGTTGGCCAGTTCCTTTGAAATTGCGGTGCGTTCCGCGGGAAATTTGTAGTCGTATTCGATGATCTCCCGCAGCAGGCTGGGCAAGAAGCTTAACGGCAGGCGCCGAATCGCTCTAATGTTCTCAACAACCAGTTTTCTGGCCACCGGTGGATACAAACGAAAGTGCTCAGGTTTGAGGTCGCCTGGGAGCATCACACAAGTTCCGGAATCGGCTTGCCCTGAGCAAGAGAGGGAGTGAACCCCAACATAGCGCCCAGTGTGGGCACGAGATCAATTGAGTCCACTGGTTGATCGTAGACGACGCCCTCACGAATGTGGGGACCGATCGCCATCAGCCATGTCGTTCGGGCTGCAACATCTCCGGACCGATGATGCTGGAAGCCATTTCCCCCAGCGTCCTGGTCTGCATCGCGACCAAAATCGGGAAGCACGAGAAGGGTCGTCTTGCCTGAATACTCAGGTTCGTCCTCCAGCAATTTGTATACTTCTGCGCATAGTCTGTCGGTGCGCCGGATGCCTTCGAGGTAGAGCGAATACGCGCCCGCATGAGCAATGTCAATGTCGTGCATCGTGATCCACAGAAAGCTCGGAGCAACTTGCCGAATTAACTGGCGGACAATGTAGAGCGAGAGTTCATCAGGACTGGAGAGCGTTTTAGCATGCGCCCTGAAGTCGTCTGCGGAGAGCTTGAGAATCATTTCCAATTGCTGCAATTCGAATTCTCTGTTCCCCAAGTCTGGCGTGGAGTAGGGGTTTTCGTAGTTGTCTCGCAACAAGTGTCCGTAATCGCTACCGCTTCCCGACATGGCAGCTTTCAGTAGATATTTTGGCAGGATTACCCTGGCGCCCATGCCTTCGCCATACGAGCGATGATTGCTCTCCCCGATGCGATTGAATCCGTTGCTGGGAGCAACAACCCACGCGTCCGAAGACGGACGCTTCAAATCCTTGCGGTAATACTCGAACACCGTGGGATTGCCTGGCGGCACCGCGGCGAAGTTGTTGAAAGTCTCGTACACGCCCGTGACCAGGCTCGCCGTCGCGACGTAGTGGCCGAGAATGCCGCGATTCACGACTTGCGTAAAAAAGCTGGCCCGGGGAAGCATCTCCCGCATGATGTTTGGAATGTTTTCGTGTCCTTCAGGAGCAAAAGTCTCCTGATCCCGAGCACCCCCGCCAAACGTAACAACCACAACTTTCCTTCTGCGTGCGGCATCAGCTGAGCGCGCCAAAGGAGAGTGCAGGAACTTGCTTCCTAAAGTCAGGCCTGCCGCACTGCGCAAGAACTCGCGCCGGTTCGAAGAGAGCCGGAAGGCTGATTCGAGAATCGGCGATTCGGAGCCCACGGGAGCCGCCTGATGTACGTACACGCTTTTAAAGCTCGCGGATGCATTTTGTCAAGCAAATCTTGAGAAGAACTAGTGAATGCGCTCGGATAATCGAGCTTCATTTTGCAGGTTCGTCCAGGCGCAGAATCTGATCAGCTTTTAATCCACTAACGATCTGCCTGATCCCGCTCGGCCAGAGGATCTCGATCTCCTTAACGGACGTTTGGAGACCGAGTCCGAAATGCACTCTTTTGTCGCTCGAGGACAGATAGCTACCGCATGTGCTCACAGTCGCAGACTGCTCGCCTTGCGCGGTGATGATTTTCACGGAGGCGCCAATAGCGTCCCGATTGCTTTTGTGGCCCACGAGATTCAGCGTGAGCCAATGGTTCTGGGCGTCAGTTTCGTTATGCAGGATGTGGAGAGGCCCATTGTTCTCGAGGACTACGGCATCTACCCGCCCGTCATTGTCGATGTCTCCAATCGCCATTCCCCGACTTGCCCAGGGCCGGCGAAACACGGCGCCGGACTGGTCTGACACATCAACGAAGCCCTTCCCTGTGTTGCGTGCGAGAAGCATTGGTTCGCGGTAATGCAGTTGCGGATAGGTGAGTTCAATTGTGTCCATCACGTGGGCTTGCGCGACAAGCAAGTCTTTCCATCCATCGTTGTCATAATCGAGGAGTCTGATTCCCCATCCCGAGTGAAGAAGAGTCATTCCACCCAGGCCTGATTTGTCAGTCGCGTAGTCAAACGTACCGTCGCCGTTGTTCCGATAGAGCACATATTTCTGATATGCAAGATCGCTAACGACAATGTCGGACAATCCATCGTTATCGTAATCGGCGAAATCTATGCCCATCCCGGCGTATGCATGTCCGTCCCCGTCAACAGCGACGCCGGCAAAGAGTCCGGCTTCTTCGAAAGTGCCATCGCCTTTATTCTCATACAGGAACGCTGGAATCGAATCGTTCGCGATGACGACATCGATGTGACCATCGCCATTGAAATCTGCGATTGCAATCCCGAGTTCTTTCCCTGGTTTGGCGAATCCAGCCTGCTTCGTGATGTCGGTAAAATGCCCGTTGCCATCGTTGTGATAGACGAGAGGAGGAACCGCCTGAAACTCGTCGGGATGGCAGAAGGACCGGAGGGCCTGCTTGTGTTCCCCGCACCAGATGTCGGTAAAGTCCCACTGCATGTAGCGCAATACGATGAGGTCGAGCAGTCCGTCGCCATCCAAATCCACCCACGCTGCGCTGGTGGACCAACCGCCTCCGGCGACTCCCGCTTTCGCAGTTACGTCTGTAAATGTACCGTTTCCGTTGTTGTGATACAGGTGATTGCCGCCGTAGCCGGTAACATACAAATCTTCAAATCCGTCATTGTCGTAATCGCCAACAGCTACGCCCATGCCGTATCCCGCGCCCTGCAAACCAGCTTTCTGGGTCACGTCTTCGAAAGTACCGTCGGCCTTCTGATGGTACAAACGATTCCAATACTTGGGCCCCGTCTTTTCCGGGATAAATCCAGGAGGAGAAGGATCATGAATTTCAGCCTCATTTACGACAAATAGATCGAGCCTGCCATCGTTGTCATAATCAAAAAGGGCCACGCCCGACCCCATCGTCTCCAACAGATATTTCTTCGATGTATGTGGCGCAACGTGCTCGAATTGCACGCCAAGGCTTGAGGTGACCTCAACAAACTTCGCTGCTACCGGTCGGGAATCCCTGATCTGTGCGGTGCTGGCAAAGGCCAGCAGCAGCGGCATCAGGATGGCAGATTTAAGACTCTGATTCATGCTCTTGACAAGAAATAACACAGAAATGAAAAGTGCGGGCACCGGGGGCGAAGATGCTATCGCTCTCGATCGCGCATGCTTAGCGCCAGTTCGTAAAACTCCTTGCGCGCTTCAGGCGGAATACTTTCAGGTGGCCTCTGCGATCCCGAGTTTGATGCTGCATCTAGCACCGCATCGATCTTCTCGAAATCGAGGGTGCCTTGCGGAAACATCTCTTCACACCTTCTGAGCACTTCCCGAGCTTCCGAGAAACGGCCCTCCTCGTAGTAGAACATTCCAAGAGTGGCAACAATCGCTTCTCCAGAAGGACTGAGTTCTGATGCTTTGGTCAGCAGTTTCTCAGCGTCGCGCGCCTGACCGCGAGCCACCGCCACGACTCCAGCGGCCCAATAAAGCAAACCGGAATCTGGAATCCGCGCTAGACCGGTTCTTGCGACACGATCTGCACCGTCCAGATCCCCAGCTCGCAGTTGGATGAAGGCCAGTGAGACATAGTATTGGTCCTTATCAGGCGAAGCGGTAATGGCTTGCCGCAGACAATTGGATGCATCTTCGTAATGTCCCAATTGCGAGTCAACATCTCCGATCAGGCCTAGATATGAGCTCTCCTTTCGGCCGTTCTCAGACACCTGCAGAAGTGACTTTAACGCGTTCTCGTAGTTGCCGCTCTGAAACTCGGCCTCGGCGAGATTGTATTTGGCATCGTCTGATTCGGGGTTTATCTTGAGCGCCGTTTGAAAGTATCCGATCGCATCCGCATAAAGATGGAAACGGCCGAGCAGCACCCCGGTACTCATTTCTGTCCGAAAATCCGCGCCACTGATCGCATCCAGGCGCTGCAGGGTCTGCAAAGCATCATTTGTACGCCCTAATTTCAGCAGGGTCTCTGCCAGCAAATACAGGCTGCGCGGGCGATCCGGATGTTGCCCGACCTCCAGCTCCAGGTCGCGAAGATCAGCTTCATTCTGCTGCTCTTCAGATAAGGTGCTACGGCGTTGCAGATAGTCAAAGAAATGCTGTAGGGGATATGGCGCTGGCTGCGGGCTCTTCGAAAGCGTTTTGAAAATGTTCATGTCGCGCTCAGCAGCCTCTTGCTGATGAAGATTCCTTTCGCAAATGGCGAGCTTGTAATACCCTTGCGTTGGATTTGCGGTTACTTCCACAAAATGTCTAAAAAGTGGTAGGGCCTCCTCGTATTTCTTCTCGTCCATCCTCAAGCTTCCCAGCTCAAACAACGCTTCAGGATAGTTCCCATCTAGTTCTACTGCTCGCTGTAGATATTTTTCGGCTGCAGGATAGTCGCGTTCCTTTCGCGCTATGAATCCGGAGTTGAATAGCGCGGGGACGTTGTTCGGATCAGCACTGAGACTCTTCTTCAAGTAGTCCTTTGCTTCGTCAAACTTTCCGAGATGGCGGTAGCAAAGCCCCATGAAAACGTATGAGCGCGGCGAAGGGTCAATGGAAACGAGCGTCTTGAACTCCTCAAGCGCTTTGTCGGTCTTCCCTACTGTGAAATAGCTCTCCCCCAGGGCCGCGTGGAAATCTGCACGCCGCGGGTCGATCTTGAGCCCTTTATTCAGCAATTCAATCGCGTCTTCGAAAAACGACTGTTTCATGCTAAGTTGGGCCATCAAAAACAGAATGTTGGTATCGTTCGGCGCCAGGTTTCGGGCGCGGATCAGGAGTTCCAGCGCGTCCACTTCCTTCCCGATACCGGCAGCTGTCTCCGCCAATAGATACAAGGTCTCTGCGGAGTCGGGCTGCAAACGCAATGCCTCATTGAGACTTTCCTGAGCCTTCGCCAGCTGTCCGCTCAGTAAATACGCTTCGCCGAGGTCATGCAAGATCTCAAAGTTAGCGGGTTGTAAAGCATCCGCTTTCTCAAATTCGTGCGAAGCTTCCTGGTATTGCCGGTGCGAAGCCAGCAACACGCCAAGAGAAAAATGAACTCTGGTGTCCGTTGCAAAAGTGCGGGAGAGTTTTTCAGCAGCGGCGACTCCCTCGGCGGGCATGTCGGAACCCAGGTATGCACGAATCGTCATCAACTGGGCGGTCAGATCAGGCGACTTGATTCGTAAAAGAAGCGGCAGCGCTTCCTTGGCTTTGTTCTGTTCCAGTAATAGAACTGCGAGATTGTAGTTCGCCGTCTCGTTCGCGGGCTGCAGTCGCAATGCCTTCCTTAGGGTCCGCACTGCGAGTTCAGCCTTGTTCTGAGCTTCCAAAGTGGTCGCAAGATTGACGAGGGTTTCTACGGAACCCGGGGCAATTATTAATGCTTGCTCAAACTGCGCCCTCGCCTCTTCATGTTTGCCCTGTTGGTTATAGATCACACCCAGCAAGTTGAGCCCGAAGACGCTGTGCGGAGTTTGCGCCAATCCTCGCTTTACGTCCGAAAGTGCTTGATCGAGGTCTCCCTCTGCGAGCAACTGCCTGGCCCGGTCGAAATCCGCGCCTTGCTCTGAAGCTTTCAGCTGAGCTACAGCTGGAACCGTAATGGTCAGGGAGACGAGGGCAAGGCAGAAGACTCTGATACAGATCATTCTTCCAGCCAATCTACCAAATGACACAGACGCGCCCCCCTTTCACCAATAAACTCCTCATCCTTTTTCTTGACAACCGTTCCCTCCTTGCCCAGAGGATCTGATCGATATTAATCACTTCAGAGTTACACCAAACGTTCAGCGTGAGCGAATCCAGTTTCGCCATATCTCCGGAGAAGATGAGTGGAGCCGCCAATCGAGCAGATCGACCCCCTGTCCCTCAGACCCGAAAAATCACTTCATCTTCCCACCAAACCATAGCAGGCCTCGAGTTTTTCCGTTCACGTGTACGTAAACCTTGTCCTGATTCTCCATACACTTAGATCCCTTATAATTTTGCTATTGACATATCGTGTTCGTACACGTTTATATGTCACACACGCCCGGATATTGCTTCCCTCCGGCACTAAACAACAGGTGGATTTTTCGCCGCTGATTTATTAGTCCCTGCACCGAACCCGGCGCAGTTTCGTCGACACTTTCAAACTGCGAGCTGACCTCCCCAGTGGACACGCTCGCGAGGTCACGCCATGCGAACACATGTTTCGATCTTCGTCGCAGGTATTATCCTCTCTTGCGGTTCCACGCTCGCGTCAGCTCAGGTCAACGGAGTCGGCCAGAAGCCATACCTTGGGTGGAGCACTTTTAGCGAACAGACGATCAACGGTAACTTCCTCACCCAGGCCAATATCCAGGCCCAGTCGGATGCCCTTAAAGCATCCGGGCTCGAGGAACACGGCTTCCGCTACATCAATATCGATTCAGGATGGCAGGGTAGCTTCGACGCAAATGGCCGGCCTATTCCCAACACCACCACTTTCCCGAACATCAAGGCTCTTGTCGATCACATCCATGCCAACGGTCAGAAGGCGGGTGTCTACTGGATCCCGGGCATCGAGCAGCCTGCTGTCGACGGCAACTACCCGATTCTTGGAACGAGTTATCACACCCAGGACATCGTGGTCATGCCTCTCGCAAAGGGCAATGCGTTTGCCGGCCCTCTGCCCAATCCCTACCATGACAAAATCGACTTCACGAAACCCGGCGCACAGGAGTACATCAACTCGGTTGTCGATCTGTTCGCCTCATGGGGAATCGACTTCATCAAGCTTGACGCCGTAACGCCTGGTTCGTATTCCAACGACCTTTCGATCGACAATCGTGCCGACGTAAAAGCCTGGTCGCAGGCCATTGCCCAGAGCGGCCGGCGCATCTGGTTCACAATCTCCTGGCAGCTTGATCAGGACTATCTTGACGTCTGGCAACAATTCTCCAACGCTCGGCGGATTGACGACGATGTCGAATGTGAAGGTGGCTGCGGAGGCTACCTCACCAACTGGCCTCGCATCGTTTTGCGAGAATATGACGACGTAAGTTGGGAAAATGCAGCCGGTCCAACGTTCGGCTGGAACGATCTTGACACTCTTGACGTGGGCAACGGAAGCATCGACGGCCTCAGTGATACTGAGAAACAAACTGCCATTACCATCTGGGCGATGGCCAACGCGCCCCTCTACCTCGGCGGTGACTTGACGCAGCTTGATTCCCTTGCCAAGTCAGCCTTCACGAACGATGAACTACTTGCCGTCGACCAGTCTGGACATCCTGGCATTCAGAAGACCGGCGGCTTTCAACCTGTCTGGCTTGCCGATGCAGGCGACGGCGATTACTACGTCGCTCTTTACAACTTCACTGCATTCCCCGACCGCGCGAACGTCCGCTGGAGTGATCTTGGGTTCCTAAACGCCGTCGCTGTGCGCGACGTCTGGAACCACACGGAGCTGGGCGCGTTTCCGGGCAGCTTCAGCACCATGATTCTGGGCCACGGCGCGCGACTCCTGAGGGTCACACCACAGGGTGAGATCTCGAATCCTTCTTCAGGCGTCTCTTATGAGGCTGAATCGGCCAACCTCACAGGCTACGCCTCAGTTGCTTCTTGCAGCGCATGCTCCGGAGGGCTGAAGGTCGGAAACATCGGCGGCTCCAGCGACGTTGTCTTCAGTAACATCTCTGTGCCCAAAAACGGCATCTATCGCATGGAAATCAATGCAATGACCCAAGGCCCGCGGACCCTTGAGTACTCCGTCAACGGTGCCGCCGACGCATCACTAAACATAGGCGGAGGTAGCTACTTCCTCCCGCAGAGTTCTACCGTGCCCGTTGCGCTCAGTGCGGGAAACAATACCATTACGTTCCTGAACCCCTCCGGTTACGGAGCCGACCTCGACCGCATTGTCATCTCTGGCGATGGCAACGAACCCGCGCCCACGTTTACCACCTACGAAGCTGAAGGTGCGCAGCTGGCAGGCACCGCCGGTTTCAACTACAGTACCCGTGCGTCGGGGGGCGCATATGTCGGCGCCTTTGGCGCCGGTCCCGCCAATACCATCACGTTTAACAACGTCACTGCTCCGGCAGATGGCACCTATCAGCTCGAAATCGACTATGTGACCAATGGCCCTCGCACGGTCTATGTATCCATCGATGGCGCGACTCCGGTGCAGCTCACGTTCAACGGCAGTAACTGGTACGATCCGGTGCCGTACGTTTTGCCCGTCCAGCTCGCGGCCGGTACAAACTCAATCGTCTTCTCCAATCCCAACCCCAATGGCTATGCGCCGGGAATTGACGTCATCATTGTGTCCACCGGAGCTAATACCTCTCCGACCATCACGTTCGATGCGTCATGTGGTGGTCACACTGCGATGCTTTCCGACACCACACCTGGGTCTGTCCTGTATTACACCCTCGACAGATCTGTCCCCACACAGAACTCCACGGTCTACACCCGCCCGATTCTTGTTTCCAAGGGTGCGACGCTGTCCGCCATCGCACTTGCGCCGGGGTACCCGCCAAGCAACGTCGCCACAGCCATTGCGCCGGCTCCAAGCCAAAACAATTCAGGCAACTGTCAGTAGGCTCTCCTCGACGAAGGTCATGCGGCGCAAGCGCGGGGATTTCACAGATCTTTGCTTTCTCCTTCACTAGGCCCCAAATGACCTTAGGACTGAAACATCATTTGACTCAGGTGTATATGAGCGGAACATTTGCCCAGTGCATTGACTCGCATCATCATCTGTGGCGCTATGCGCCACCGGGTCCCTCCTGGTCAATCCATTTTTTGGAAAACTGCAGTCGAAGCCTACGGACTTGAGAATTATCAAGGCATTCCTACATGACTCGCAAGAGATATTCCCCCGAGGAATCGGCGCGCCGAGAGAACCTGTTGTAGTCGAATTCCCCGAACAGTTTTAATCAGCAACGATATGGATACATGGAGACAACGCTTTGGCGGCAACTATCCGAGATGTAGCAAACCTGGCGGAGGTGTCGATCGCCACCGTGTCCCGCGTGATAAACGGTTGCTCTAAGGTCTCTGTTGAGAAGACGGGTAGGGTCTTATCTGCGATTTCGCAATTGAACTATCGCCCAAATGCCATTGCGGCCGCATTGTCTCGCAATGGAGGCAATCCAAAGAGACGAAACCGTCAGCCTCTTCTAGATAACCTGACCGGTCACCGGGAGTCGTTATGTCCAACCAACCGGACTAAGTCCATTCGCAAACTGAAAAATGGGCTGCCTTTGATGCAAGAGAATCAGAATCTCAGGCTGTTAATCGCTGATCTGATCACGATCATCGACGAGTGGAAAATTCGGGCAGAGCATGCACAAGTTCTCCATATTCCTTCTCAAGATTCAATGAGGAGGTCAAGCACAGGAAAGGCGCAGAGATACGGCGATCATATAGAAAGTGCAGTAAGACCAGACCAAGGTACGAGCCGGCCATCCCACAAATAGAGTTGCCATCAAAGCCTCTTTGCGCTCCAAGACACCGGCGAGCTATATGTGCGTAAGCTTCTTTCCGATCAGATCAATTAGCCGGTTGATCACATCAGACCATTGCAAAGATGTGGGTTCCCGGTGGGCTGCGAGAATCGGGTGTGGCTGAGTCGCGGTGGCGGCCATCGGAATATCCGACAGCAACAACGTAAAAATCAGGGCTGCTCCCCGATGGGACAGCCCCGACCCTGCTCGGTTGGGATTTTGGTAGCAACTTGGTAGCATTTAGCGATGATGGCTTCTCGGCATTTCTCGATAAAGAGAAGAAAGAGCTGCGAGAGTTTATGGGAATTTAGATATCAGAATCCGCTATTTGTATAAAATCGTGAAGAACTCGCTGAATCCGGCGATGACGCGCTTCGATCTCACATCCTCTCTTATGTACATTTCTATCTATTCAGGATGGGCTCAGCTCCCGAAATCTTGTAACCCTCTCCTCTGGCATCCGCGCAACGAGTTCTTGGAGATTCTCAAAAATGTCTGGAAATTCGCAACTGGTCCGAAACGGGTAAGAGGGATTCGGTATCGCGCGCAACGCAGTAAGAGCAATCTGCAGATCAGGATCGGAAAGGCATCGAGAGACCTAACCATCGGAATCAGTTTTCGATTCGAAAGGTATGCACATGAGCTACGCCCACGTTGCCTTTGCCTCCCTCGGGGCCATGATCGCCTACTTCGTCTCTGGCTTCGTCATGTTCGCCGCATTGCCCTCCATGAAAGCGAATTGATGAAGTACCCCAACGTCTATCGGCCAAAGGGCGAGATGATGAAGGTGATGCCCTACGGTATGATCGCCATCCTCATCGGCATCGTAGTCGTGGCCGTTCTCTTCGCAAAAATCTATCCCACTGACGGCGGCATCGGATCCGGCGCCTCTCTTGGCGCACTCATCGGCATACTCACGGTCTGCATCTTCGTCATCCACAACTACGTGAACCTCAACAT
>Ga0210410_10000935_pt1 | contig 28507 bp, 28 predicted proteins | sample IncBWC4MmetaG_FD_161058 | JGI IMG/M metagenome (GOLD analysis project Ga0210410, IMG submission 161058) | Forest soil microbial communities from Barre Woods Harvard Forest LTER site, Petersham, Massachusetts, United States - Inc-BW-C-4-M | ecosystem: Environmental > Terrestrial > Soil >... | reverse complement strand
CAGCCGGGTCAGTTCGGTCAGCGCCACCACGTTGACCCCGAGCATCTCGCTGACCCTGAGCGGATCGGACTGGTCGAACCGGCCGTTGTCGCCGAGCCCGGCATTGTTGATCAGCACCTCGATGTTCATCCCGCGCGTTTCGATCTCCCGCACCAGAGCGGCTGCCGCCCCGCTCTTGCTGAGGTCGGCGGCGATGATGGCGCAGCCGGCGCCGAGGCTCTTCAGCTCCTCGGCCAAAGCCTGCATCGGTTCGACCCGCCGGGCCGAAAGCACGAGATCGTGACCGTCTCTGGCCAGTTCCCGGGCGAGATCGGCGCCGATGCCGCTGGAGGCGCCGGTGACGAGGGCGAGAGGGCGAGGATTGCTCTTCATGACAACGGCTCCGAAGCGATCAGGCCGGCGGGAGGAGGCGGGAATTCCCGAATTCGAGGCGCCTGCTATTCTACACCTAGGGCGGATGGCGCGCGGTTCAATTGCATGGGCTTTTGCCGGGCGGGCAGGGCCGGATTTTTTGTGAAAGGGATGTCGATCCGCCGCCGCCTGGTTCGTCGATCTCATAGCGGGACAGTTCCGCGCGGCGATGGCGCCCGCGGCTCGCCTTTCGAAGGAGTTGCTGGATGCGTTTCATGTATATCGTTACCTCTCCCCAACCGAATGCCGGCCCGACGCCCGGACTGCTGGAGGCCATGCACAAGCTCGCCGACCGGGAGATCAAGGCCGGCCGCATGCTGGACAATGGCGGGCTGATGCCGGTCCAGACCGGCGCCCAGGTGCGGATAGCCGACGGCAAGCTCAGCGTCATCGACGGTCCGTTCGTGGAAGCCAAGGAGGTCGTCGGCGGCTACGCGATCTTCGAATTGCGCGACAAGGAAGAGGCCGTCGCAATGGCGCGGGAGTTCATGCAGCTGCACCTCGACCACATGCCCGGGTGGGAGGGAACGTGCGAGCTTCGCGCGTTTGCCGGCCCTTGAGGCAGGAATCCGACCTCGCCCGCACCATCCTCGCGGTGTGGCGCGTCGAGCAGCCTCGCCTGATCACCGGCCTTTCCAGGATGCTGCGCGATGTGCCGCTGGCGGAGGAGCTGACGCAGGATGCGCTGCTGGCGGCGCTCGAACATTGGCCCGCGACAGGGGTCCCGGAACAGCCGGGCGCATGGCTGATGGCGACCGCCAAGCGCCGGGCGCTGGATCATCTGCGCCGCGGCCGGATGCTTACGCGCAAGCATGAGATGATCGCGCTGGATATGGAGCAGGAGCAGCAGGCCATGCCCGATCCCGACGCCGCGCTCGACGACGACATTGGCGATGAGCTGCTCCGGCTGATCTTCACCGCCTGTCATCCGCTGCTGTCGCGCGAGGCGCGCATCGCGCTTTCGCTGCGGATGATCTGCGGCCTAACCACGCCGGAGATCGCGCGGGCCTTCCTGGTACCGGACGCGACGATCGCCCAGCGCATCGTGCGCGCGAAGCGGACGCTCTCGGAATCCGGGCTGGCTTACGAAACCCCGCGCCGCGAGGAGCTTTCCGTGCGGCTCGCCTCGGTGCTGGAGGTCGTCTACCTCATCTTCAACGAGTGCCATACCGCGGCACGCGGCGACGACTGGCTGCGTCCGCAGCTCTGCCAGGATGCACTGCGCATGGGCCGCGCGCTTGCCTCGATCGCGCCGCTCGAGCCCGAAGTTCATGGCCTGCTCGCGCTGATGGAGCTGAATGCCGCGCGCACGGCGGCGCGCACCGATTCCGCCGGCGAGCCCATACTCCTTTTGGAGCAGGACCGCGCGCTCTGGGACCGGCTGCAGATCCGTCGCGGGATGCAGGCGCTCCGACGCGCGCGCCAGCTCGGCGGGGCGGCCGGTTTCTATTCTCTGCAGGCGGCCATTGTTGCCTGTCACGCCGAGGCCGGGACCGCAGATGCGACCGACTGGATGCGCATAGCCGCGCTCTATGCGGAGCTGGCCGCGCTCATGCCTTCGCCCGTCATCGAACTCAACCGCGCGGTGGCGGTCGGAATGGCCGAGGGGCCGCAGGCCGGACTGTCGATCGTAGACGGCCTCGTGCACGAGCCTTTACTCAAGAACTATCATCTGCTGGGAAGCGTCCGCGGCGACCTGTTGCAGAAACTCGGACGTTACGAGGAAGCGCGCGCCGCGTTCGAGGCCGCCGCGGCACTCGCGGGCAACCGGCGCGAGCAGGATTTCCTGAAACGCCGTGCCGCGGCAGCCGCTGGGGCCGCGGAAGCGTCGTCCTGATCCGCTCGCGAGGTGCGGGCTTGTGGGCCGCCGCCATTGACAGCCGCGAGCTGATCCGATACTTAATCTAATGGTTAAGTATCGAGGTGCGTCATGCCGAAACCGGAAATCATCGGTTCCGCGCGGTCGACCTACACGCGCGTCGTCTGCATGGTCTGCGAGGAGAAGGGGATCGCGTACGGGCTGACGGAGTGCGCGCTGGGCGCGCCGGAGCTGTCGGCCATTCATCCCCTCGGCAAGATGCCGGTGCTGCGCCACGGCGATATTGAGCTGTTCGAATCCAAGGCCATTGCCACTTATCTCGATCGCAGCTTCCCGGGTCCGCAGCTCTTCCCGTCCGATCCCCGTCTCGCCGCGCTCACCGAGCAATGGGTTTCTCTCGTCAATACGGTGATCGACCGCACCCTGATCCGCACCTATCTCTACGCCTACATCGCCCCGAAAACGGCGGATGGAAAGCCCGACCGCGCGGCGATCGAAGCGGTGATGCCGGCGGTGCGTGAGCAACTGGGAATTCTCGATCGCGCGGTCGCCGACACTGGATATCTCGTCGGCGATCACTTCACCTTTGCCGACATCAACCTGCTGCCGATCCTCGATCGGGTGCGGCTGGCGCCGGAGGGCGCCGACGCGCTCGCCGCGGCCGGCCATCTCGCCGCCTATTACGCGCGCCACGCGGCGCGGCCGAGTTTTGTCCGCACCATGCCGCCCGCCGCGCCGCCGGGCCGGGCGAAGCCGAACTAGCGGACGTCGATTACCAGCTGATGCAGTGCATTTCAGGCTCCCGACGCCATTGCGGGCGTTCGCCCTGAGCTTTGCGTGGATGACGATAACAGGGTGACTGCCCAGCGAGATCGCCAGGCCCAGTGCGTGTTGTTTGGAGACCTTGCTAGATCAGCCGTAGCCCCTTCATGCTGGCATGCCCGTTCTTGCCGACGATGATGTGGTCGTGCACGGCAATGCCGAGCGGGCCGGCGATGTCGATGATCGCCTTTGTCATGTGAATATCCGCCTGCGACGGCGTCGGGTCGCCGGAGGGGTGGTTGTGCACCAGCAGGATCGCGGTGGCCGATAATTCCAGCGCGCGCTTGATCACCTCGCGCGGATAGACCGGGGTGTGGTCGACGGTGCCGGTCTGCTGCACCTCGTCTGATATCAACTGGTTGCGCTTGTCGAGGAACAGGATACGAAACTGCTCCTTGTCCGCGAACGCCATCGTGGTGCGGCAATAGTCGATCACGTCGTTCCACGACGACAGCAATTTGCGTTGCTGCAACTGGCCTTTGGCGATGCGGCCGGCGGCCGCCGCAATCAACTTGAGCTGATGGATGGAAGCATCGCCGATGCCCTCGACTTCGCGCAGCCGCACCTCCGGCGCGTGAACGACTTCGGCAAAGGAGCCGAACTTCTTGAGCAGGGCTTTCGCCAACGGTTTGGTGTCGCGGCGGGGCAGGGCCGGAAACAGCGCCATTTCCAGCAGCTCATAGTCACTGAGTGCATCCGGTCCTGCCTTGCGAAAGCGCTCGCGCAGCCGCTCGCGATGGCCGTGATAGTGCGGCGTTTCGGCGGACTGATCTTGTGGTTCGCTGGATTTCGCAGGCATCGTCGCTAACCATGCCGCGCCGGCCGGGTTTTGCAACCGTGAAGTGTCAAAAACCACGCCGCGGCCATGCTCGACCTCGGCCTCACATTGTCATCGCAACCGCCGCGGCGCTAGGATCGAGCCGGGGCGGAGCGGCTTCCGCCAGCAGAGGGAAAGGCTTTGGCCGCGTGACTCCGTTCAAAACCATCCGCGCCCGCGCCGAGAAGCGCAAGGGAGGGGCACCGGCGCTCAAAAAGCTGCTGCCGCCGGTTCCCAACCCGCAATCCCTGATCAAACTCGATGACGACCGCGTCCTCGCCGAGATGGCGAGGCGGGTGTTCTGCGCGGGCTTTGCCTGGAGCGTGATCGAGGCCAAATGGCCGGGTTTTGAGGAGGCCTTCCTTGGCTTTCAGCCGGCCATACTGGCTTTCAAGCCCGACGAATTCTGGGAGAAGCTCACGGGCGATACGCGGATCGTGCGCAACGGTGCAAAGATCATGTCGGTGCGCGATAACGCCCGCTTCCTGCAGGAGATCGCGCGCGAACATGGCAGCTTCGGCCAATTCCTGGCGAGGTGGCCGTCCTCGGACGAGGTCGGATTGCTGAACTTGCTCGCCAAACGCGGCAGCCGGCTCGGTGGCAATACCGGCCAGATGCTGCTGCGCTTCTTGGGCTGGGATGGCTTTGTCACTTCGAAGGATGTCGTCGCCTGCCTTCGTGAGGCGGGATTGGACGTCGCCGAGGAAGTCAAATCGAAGACGGATCTGGCCAGGGTTCAGGCGCAATTCAATGCCTGGGCCAGGGAAACCGGACTTCCCTACGTCCACCTCTCGCGCATCTGCGCCATGTCGATCGGCGAAAATTACCAAGCCAGCGAAATCACCCGCCGCACCCGGGCCGGCGATTGAGGCTGTGACTGGCCGAACCCAAACCGTCGTCCCCGCGAAAGCGCCGCTTTCGCGGGGACGACGTTGACGCTCTACGCCGCCACCGGCGGCTTCTCGTTATGACGCTGCGAGAGGGTAAAAATCTCGACGCCGGTCGAGGTCACGCCGACCGAATGCTCGAACTGCGCCGACAGCGAACGGTCGCGCGTCACCGCGGTCCAGCCGTCGGACAGGATTTTAACGTGCGGCTTGCCGAGATTGATCATCGGCTCGATGGTGAAGAACATGCCGGGCTTCAGCACGACGCCTTCGCCGGGCCGGCCGATATGGATGATGTTGGGCTCGTCGTGGAACATGCGGCCCAGGCCATGGCCGCAGAAATCGCGCACCACGCTCATGCCCTGCGGCTCGACAAAACTCTGGATGGCGTGGCCGATGTCGCCGGTGGTGGCACCGGGCTTGACCGCCGCGATGCCGCGCATCATGGCCTCATAGGTCACTTCGATCAGCCGCTCGGCCTTGCGCGCGATCGGGCCGACCGCATACATCCGGCTGGAATCGCCATACCAGCCATCGACGATGAAGGTGACGTCGATATTGACAATGTCGCCTTCCTTCAGCGCCCGCTCGCCGGGCATGCCGTGGCAAACCACGTGGTTGATCGACGTGCAGGTCGAATAGCGATAGCCGCGATACATCAGCGTCGCCGGATAGGCGCCATGGCTGAAGGCGAACGTGCGGACGAATTCGTCGATCTCCGAGGTCGGCAGCCCCGGCTTGACGATATCCGTCAGCTCGTCGAGGCATTTGGCCACCAGCGCGCCTGCCTTGCGCATGCCGGCAAAACCGCTCGGCCCATGCAGCTTGATCTGCCCGGTTTTGCGCAAGGAGGTATCGGAGGCTTCGATGTAGCTCATGGGCTGATCTTCGTGCGGCGAGGGGTGATTTGACCCCCAATTTAATGATCGGGACCGGCAGTAGCAAGCCGGGCCTTGGTCGCGAAATGGTTGTTATTGCCGCGGAACTCGCTGCCTGGCGGCGGCTGGGCGTCCACCCCGTATCAATTCGAAACCTCCACCGTGGTATCGACCGGCAGCGCGCCGCCGCGGATGCGGATTTCGCGGACCGGATAGGGGACCCGGATGCCCTCCCGCTTGAAGACGTCCCACAGCGCCAGCATCACGTCGCTCTTCACATTGTCCATTCCGTCGGGGTCGGCGATCCAGAAGGTCAGGGCGAACTTCATCCCGGCCTCGGCGAATTCGGTCAGGATGCAGTTCGGCGGTTTGCCCTTGATGGCACGCTTGGCCGCCGCCGCAATGTCGACGGCAAGCTTGCAGACCAGCTTCGGATCGGCGTCGTAATTGGTGCCGAAGAGGACCTTCACCAGCGTATTCTTGTCCGTGTAGGTCCAGTTGACGACCTTCTGCGTCACCAGATCCTCATTCGGAATCAAAAATTCGCGGCCGTCGCCGGCGGCGACCGAGATGTAGCGCGTCTTCATCGCGCTGATGCGGCCGGTACTATCGCCGATGGTGACGAGGTCGCCGGGTTTCACCGATTTGTCCGCGAGCAGGATGATGCCGCTGATAAAATTGGCGACGATCTTCTGCAGGCCGATGCCGATACCGACGCCGACCGCGCCGGAGAACACCGCCAGCGCCGATAGGTTGATGCCGACCGCGCCCATGGCGATGGTGATCGCCAGCACCATCAGTCCCATCCGGATCATCTTGACCAGCAGCACCTGGATCGACGGCGTCAGGTCGGCGGACCGGTTGATCCGGCTTTCGGCGAAATTGCTGGCGATGTTGGTCAGCCACAGCGCGCCGATCAGGAGCGCTCCGAGCTTGATCACGAGCAGCGGCGTCAGCCGCAATCCGCCGAGCACGATCGAGACCGAGTCGAGCGCATCGATGGTCGGATCGAGCTCGCCGATAATGCTCAGCGCCGCTACCACCCATGCCGACAGCGACACCAGCTTGACGATGAAGGCGTTGCGGATCACTGAAGTGACGAGCCGGATCACCAGCCAGGCCAGCGCGAGCTTGGCGGCCACCATCAAGAGGTAGCTCCGGCTCGGCCAGGTCGAATGGTACATCGCGACGCGCGCCGCGATCACCAGGATCGCAAACACCGCGGTGGAGGCGCTGCTGGCCAGCACGCGGGCGAAGTGTCGCAATGGCAGCGGCCAGCCCATCGCGAACGAGGTCATGTCGATCCGCGAACGAATGGCCGCATCAGTCGCGAAGGCAATCCCGGCGGCGGCCAGCATCAGGCCGAACTGCAGATAGAACCAGGGCGATGTGATCTCCGCGCCGAGCGATCGCGCGGCGGCGTGCAGGAAATCGATGATGTCGTTCAGCTCCATCGGCAAATTCTCATCTCAAGGCGCGCCTCGTCGAACAAACTTGATTCGAATATCCGGCAGATTCCCATAAGCACGGTTCCAGCGCCATCGCTACGGCAGGCGGACACGGCGGAAAAGGCCGGAAAACCGCGCACATTGTCGCTAGCCGTAGAAATGGGTTGGCGTCGAAGTGTGGCGACGATAAGGATGCAATTGCAAGTATTTGCTTCTGTTTGCGAGGCCCTTTGGCGTCTCTCGACTCGGTCAGCATAGCCATTCTTCTCGGCGCCGTTCTGGTCATGACAGGCATCCTGTCGAGCCTGCTGGCGCTGCGCTTCGGCGCGCCACTGCTGCTGGTGTTTCTCCTGATCGGCATGCTGGCCGGCGATTCCGGTCCCGGCCATCTGCGTTTCGACGACGTCCACACCACCTACCTGGTGGGCTCGGTGGCGCTGGCGCTGATCCTGTTCGACGGCGGTCTGCGCACGCGCTTTCAGACCATCCGCGCGGTGCTGGCGCCGTCGATGGCGCTGGCGACTATCGGCGTGCTTCTGACCGCGATGATCACCGCACCCGTCGCCCGGTATGTGCTCGATCTCAACTGGACCGAGGCGCTTTTGGTCGGCGCGGTGGTGGCATCGACCGACGCGGCGGCGGTGTTTCTCCTGGTGCACGCGCAGGGCCTGCGGCTGCGGCCCCGCGTCGGCGCGACGCTGGAGGCCGAATCCGGCACCAACGATCCGTTCGCGGTGTTTCTGACGCTGATGCTGGTCGAACTGATCTCGGTCGGCCACAGCTCGGCGTGGCATGTGTTGCTGGAATTGACCCGTGAAGGCGTGCTGGGCGCCATCGTCGGCGTGATCGGCGGCCGGCTGGTGGTGCTGGCGCTCAATCGCGTGGCGCTGCCGCAGGGGCTGCACGCGCCGTTCGTCGCGACCGCGGCGCTGGTGATCTTCGGCGGCGCGCAGATCGCGCACGCCTCGGGATTTCTCGCGGTCTATCTCGCCGGCATCATCATCGGCAACCGGCCGACGCGCGCGCATAATTCGGTGGTGACGTTCCTCGACGCCGCGACCTGGCTGGCGCAGATCGTGATGTTCGTGCTGCTGGGACTTCTGGTCTCGCCGCAGCGGCTGGTGACGAGCATCGTTCCCGCCGTGATCGTGGCGCTGGTCTTGATGCTGGTGGCGCGGCCGCTCGCGGTATTTCTGTGTCTCGCGCCATTCCGCTTCAGCTGGCGCGAGAAGATCTTTATCGCCTGGACCGGCCTGCGCGGCGCGGTCGCGATCTTCCTGGCGTCGATCCCGATGCTGGTCGGGCTCTCGAAAGCCTATCTCTATTTCGACGTCGCCTTCGTCGTCGTCATCATCTCGCTGCTGCTGCAGGGCTGGACGCTGGCGGCGGCCGCGCGGCGGCTGCACGTGGCGCTGCCGCGGGCCGATCGCGGGCCGCGCCGCGTCGAACTCGACCTGCCCGGCCAGCTCGAGCAGCAGCTGGTCGGCTATCCCGTGCGGTCGAAGAGCCTGTTCTTCCGGCGCGGCCTCGTTCCGTCCTGGTCGAAACCGACGCTGGTGATCCGCGACCAGCACATCCTCTCGCCCGCCGAGGCCGATCCGATTCTCCCCGGCGACTACATCTATCTGCTGGCGCCGCCGGAAAAGGCCGAGGCGCTCGATCGTTTCTTTGTCGACATGCAGCCGAGCTCGGCGCCCGATCCGCATCTGCTCGGGGATTTCACCGTGTCCGGCGAAGTCACGCTCGGCGACATCGCCAACATCTATGGCATCGCCACCGACGGCGAACACGCCAATCTGACGCTGGCCGATTATTTCGACGTGCATCTCGACCACGCGCCGAAGGAGGGCGCGACGCTGGACCTCGACTCCATCGTCCTGGTGGCGCGCAGCATCTCCGGCGGCCGGGTCAATCTCGTCGGCCTGCGCCTGCCCGAAGAGGAGGAGGAGATCGTCCCCCTGACGCGGTTGGCCTCGTTCAAACGCAAGCTGGCCGAGGTCTGGTCGCAGGTGGCGGGCGTTTGAGGGCATCATGTCCGCTGTTGAGGAACACGCGCACTATCTCTAGTCTGCCCCAAAGGCCGCTTGATGGCCACGCGGTAGAACTGGAGAGACAAAACCATGCCGGGCTCGCTCGACGATCAACTTGGCTTCGCGCCGGACTACGATTCCCCGGTCCCCTATATGCAGCGAACCCGCGACTACTACGCCGCGATCGGCTACACGACGCCCTACCGCTGGGCGCATTATGTCGATGCGCCGTTTCAGCCGCTGAAAAAGCCGCTTTCGCAATCGCGCGTGACGATCGTCACCACCGCCGCCCCCTTTGATCCGGCAAAGGGCGATCAGGGCCCCGGCGCGGCCTACAATGGCGGCGCCAAGTTCTACGAGGTCTACGACGGCGACACTTCGAAGCAGCACGATTTGCGCATCTCGCATATCGGCTACGACCGCAAGCACACGTCGGCGACCGACAGTGGCACCTGGTTTCCGCTGCCACAGCTCGTGAAGGCGGCGGCCTCGGGGCGGATCGGCGAGGTTGCGCCGCGCTTCTTCGGCGCGCCGACCAATCGCAGCCACCGGGTCACCATCGACGTCGATGCCCCGGAAATCCTGGCCCGCTGCCGCGCTGATGCGGTCGACGTCGCCGTGCTGGTGCCGAACTGCCCGGTCTGCCACCAGACCTCCGCTCTGGTTGCCCGCCATCTCGAAGAGGGCGGCATCTCGACCGTGGTGATGGGATGCGCCAAGGACATCGTCGAGCACGCGGCCGTGCCGCGTTTCCTGTTCTCCGACTTTCCCTTGGGCAATTCGGCCGGCAAGCCGCAAGATGTCGAGTCGCAGGCGGTTACGCTGGAGCTGGCGCTGCGCCTGCTTGAGTCAGCCTCCGGCGCGCGCACCACGATGCAGTCGCCGCTCCGCTGGAGCGAGGACGCCTCCTGGAAGCTCGACTACAACAATATCGCCCAGATGAGCGCGGAAGAACTGGCGCGCCGCCGGCGCGAATTCGACCGGCAAAAGGAGATCGCGCGCGGCAACCGCGTTGCCTGACGCGCCATACAAGAGGCGCGCGAACACGAAGCAAGAACAAGAAGAATTCCATCAGGAGGACGTCCCATTGACCCGACCGTTCGAAGGCGTGAAGATTCTCGACTTCACGCAGGTTCTGGCCGGTCCCTACGCGAGCTACCAGCTTGCATTGCTCGGCGCTGATGTCATCAAGCTGGAGCGGCGCGAAGGCGAGGACATGCGCCGCACCCCGCTAAGCCGCGAATGGGCCGACCGTGGCCTCGCCCCGGGCTGGCAGGCGATCAACGGCAACAAGCGCAGCCTGACGCTGGATCTCTCGAGGCCGGAGGCGATCACCATCGTCAAGCAGCTCGCCGCCAGCGCAGACGTGGTGATGGAGAATTTTCGCCCCGGCGTGATGGACAAGCTCGGCATCGGCTACGCCGCGCTGTCGGCGATCAACCCGCGACTGATCTATTGCGCCATCTCGGGCTTCGGCCAGACCGGCCCGGAACGATCGGGCGCGGGTTACGACGGCAAGATCCAGGCGATGTCGGGCATCATGGCGATCACGGGCCACGAGGAAACCGGGCCGACGCGTGCCGGTTTTGCGGTCTGCGACGTGCTGTCCGGCGCCACCGCCGCCTTCGGCGTATCGAGTGCGCTGTTCCAGCGCACTCACACCGGCAAGGGGCAACTGGTCGACGTCTCCATGCTCGAGGCGACGCTGGCCTTTCTGTCGGGCCAAGTGGCGGACTACACCGTCGCCGGCCACCGCCAGCAACTGTCCGGCAATCAGGCCGTGAGCCGCCGGCCGACCGCCAATTTGTTCAAGGCGGGTGAAGGCTATCTGCTGCTCGCCGTGAACAGCGAGAAGCAATACCGCTCGCTGATGGAAGCACTCGGCCGCGCCGATGCGCTGGAAGACCCGCGCTTTTGCGACTGGTTCGCGCGGCAGGAAAATGAGCCGGCGCTGCGCGCCATCATCGAGGAAGCGCTGGCGAAGAAGGATCCGCGCGAGTGGGAGAAGATCCTCGAGGCGGCAGGCGCGCCCTGCGCCAGCATCTGGCGGATCGAGGAGGTGATCGATCATCCGCAGATATCGGCGCGCGGCGCCATTCAGGAGATCGATACGCCGTATGGCCGCCTGCGCTTCGCCGGCAGCGGCTTTCGGCTCGCTCATGGCGGCGGCAGGCTGGATACGATGGCGCCCGCGCTGAGCGCCCATACCGACGAGGTGCTGAACTCGCTCGGCTATGGCGAAGACGATATCGCGGATTTGCGCGCGCGGGGTGTCGTCTGAGCGGCGGTGGTCCACGGGCATAACAAAGCCCCTGACATTCGCCGGCTCCTGGCCGCTCGCGAATTGCGCTACATCAATCTGTTCCCTGGGTTTGAGCTTATATTCGCCCGAAATAGCCCGGAAACATCGGCATCTTTTCAGGTCAGGCCGGGCAAATTCATCCGAGGCGCGCGCGAAACCGTTGCAGGTAAATCATGCCGGTGTATCTGGAATTGCTGGGCGCCCGCTTTGGGAAATTGTGGCCCGGGTTGAAGGGTACAATTGTCAGCGAAGTTCCACCCGAATACGCGGTTTGCGAGTTCAGCTGCCCCATGACCCAGTGCCGGTCCGCGGAATGGGATCGCTGCGGGAACCGCCTCGCTCGTCCACGGGGTACCCAGACGAGGGGTGTCGTTCTGACCTTCCGGCGATAGTCGGCGCTTCGGCCCTCAGTATTGCTGCTGTTCCGGCGCGTTGCGCGTCACCTCTCAAGAACCCATCGCTTTTTTGCCAGCAAGCGGTCAACAAACGGCCGCCGGATGCCGAATATTCGTGCAGCTTCGTGATCTCAGGTCCGGAACACCTCGCGGCCGCAATGGTTCTTGGCAATGTTGCGCGGTTGCGCGTGACGGCAATTGGAACCGGCTTCGATCAGGAGTGACAGATGCAGAAATACATTATCCCCATTGCTGCGGCCGTCGCGCTCGGAATGGCGACGCCCGCGATGGCCTATGACACGGGCGGCGTCATGTCGATGCAGGCGGCCGTGGATGAAGCGGCCGACATGGGCCTCGTATCGGTGTCGCACACGAATTTTCTCGGCGACGAATGGGAGATCGAAGGCCGGGATAGCGAAGGCCGTTACATGGAAGTCTATATCGACGCCACTACGGGCGACGTGCGGGGCGTCAACAGGTAACCCCGCCGTTCACGCCGCTATCTGATCAATCCCGCGAGCCTCGGCAGCGTCAGGCTGATCCCGGGGATGCAGATGATCAGGAGCAGCCCGGCGAACAGGGCCAGCATGTACGGCACATAGGTGCGGAAGTGCTGGCCGACGCCGATCCTGGCGAAGCGCAGCGCCATCAACAGCCCGACCCCCATCGGCGGCATGAACAGCCCGATGCCGACGGCGGCGGTTTGGACGATGTTGAAGTGGATCGGATCGATGCCCATCGCTTCCGAGATCGGAAACACCACGGGGATCAGCACGACCGCGGCCGGCAGGCCTTCAAGCACCATGCCGAACAGGCAGCTCATGGCGGCGGTTCCGATCAGGAACAGCCACGGATGCGTTTTCAGCGGCCCCAGCATCTGGCCCAGCAATTGCGGCACCCCGCTCACGCCCATCAGATATTGATAGACCGAGGCGATCGCGAGCAGGAACACCACCGTCGCGGTTAGGATTGCGCTGTCATAGGCGATCTTGCCCATCTCGCGCCACGAGACGTTGCGGTAGTAGAGTTTCGCGGCGAGGAAGGCGTAGCCCGCGACCACGGCGCCGGCCTCGGTCGCGGTGATGATGCCGAGAATGAAGCCGGCGAGGATCACGAACGGCACCACCATCGGTACCGCAGCGTGCAGCGCCGCGTGGCCGAGGCGCTTCAGGCTTGGCCGCGCATCGACCGGCCAGTCGTTCTGGCGGGCACGGACATAGACCACAATCATCAGGCACAGCATGATCACCACGGCCGGAACGAAGCCGGCCACGAAAAGCGCCACCGCCGAGGTGTTGGTGACCTGCGCGATCACGATCATGAAGATCGCCGGCGGCACCAGCATGCCCATCGCGGTGCCTGCGGCGATCAGCGAAGCCGAATCGCGCCGGTCGTAGCCGGCCTTGGTCAGCGGCGGCATCAACGCCGAGCCGAGGGCTGAGACCTCGGCCATCTTCGATCCGCAGATGTCGGAGAAGAAATACGCCACCACGATCACGGACATGCCGAGCCCGCCCTTGACCCAGCCGATCATCGCGCGCGCCAGTTCCACCAGCGCGTGGCTCATGCCGCAGCGTTCCATCAGATTGCCGGCGAACACGAAGGCGGGGATCGCCAGCAGCACCCAGCTCTGCGATCCCGACACCAGCGCCGAGGACAGCTGCTGCAGCGGATAGCCGCCGATCAACAGCCCCGCGATGCCGGCGACGCCGAGCGCGAATACGATCGGCATCGAGAGCACGACCAGCACGGCGAAAACGATGGCGACAGTCGCAAGCAGCATGAATGATCCCGATCAGTGCTGGGGCTCGCCTTGCGGCGGCGGCGAAACCATCATCGCTAGCCCATAGACGGCGATCAGGATGCCGCCGACCACGGCGGAGGCGTAGAGCCATGCGAGATTGATCTGCAGACCCGGCGTCGTCAGCGTGCGGTTGAGCAGGCAAAGCTTGAAGCCGTACCAGGCCGCCAGCACGCCGACGCAAGCGATCAGCGCGTGATTGAAGCGGTGGATCCAGAGCTGTGCGGCCAGCGGCAGGTGATGCACGAACACCGCAAGGGTGAAATGCGAGCGCGACTGGATGCCAATCGCAGCACCGATCAGCGTCAGCCACGCCAGCGACATTTCGCCGACTTCCTCGACCCAGGTGAACGGCACCGGATCGACGTCGAGCCAGTCGGTGATGGCGCCGACGAAATAGCGCAGGGTCACGCCGACCAGCAGATTGACGATCGCAAGGACGATGAGGGCCGTAACCGTGATTTTCGGGACGGCAGAAAGGATACGCAACATGCGCGATCGAATCCTGGCGACGGATAAGGCGGGAAGGGGCCGGAAATCTGTCTGACGACAGGCTTCCGGCCCCGGTGCTAATTCAGGCCTTGAAGCCTTCGATGTCGTCCCACAATGCGCCGTACTGGCTCTTGTAGGCCGGCCATATCTTCGCCTGCGCGACCTTGCGGAATTCGTCGACCTTGGCTTCCACCACCGTCATGCCGAACGGCTCCAGTTCCTCTTTGGCCTTGGCGAAGTTGTCGACCGACTCGGTCGCCTGACGGATCTTCTCCTGCGCAGCGCGCGACAGGTCCATCATCAGCTTCTGCTGCTCGGGCGAAAGGCCGTTCCAGATATCGAGATTCATCACCGCGTTGGTCGGGCCGTAATTGTGGTAGGTCAGCGAGGCATATTTCGACACCTCGTAGATCTTCAGCGCCTTCATGTTGACGATCGGCAGGTCGCCGCCGTCGATCACGCCCTGCTTGGCGGCGGTGATGACCTCGCCCCATGCCATCGGCACCGCGTTGCCGCCGAGCCCGTTGATGGTGTCGCCGAACACCTTGGCCTGCTGCACGCGGATTTTCGCGCCGCGCAGGTCTTTCGGCTCGATGATCGGCTTCTTGGCTGTCCAGAAATGCCGGAAGCCGTAATCGTAATAGCAGAGCACCTTGAGCTTGTAGTTGTCCTCGATCTGCTTGTTGAGCTTGTCGCCGATCCGGCCGTTGAGCATGGCGTAGGCGGAGGCGTAATCCTTCACGAGATAAGGCACCAGCAGCGCACCCATTTCCGGAAACACGGTTGCGGCCGCGCCGGCCGGGCTTCCCATCGCGATGCTGCCGGACTTGACCGCGTTCATGATCTCCAGCTCTTGCGGGATCAGGGTCTTGCCGAAGAACTGCATGTCGAGCGCGCCCTTCGACTGCGCGGTGACTTCCTTCGCCATCCAGTCGAACGCGACCGCGGCTGATTCCGGAACGGCGTTGATGTGGGCGAAGACGAGCTTTTTCGGCTGGGTTTGCGCGAAAGCCGGTGCGCGGCCGGTCGCGAGAATGCCGGCCATGCCGGCGCCCGCACGCAGAAGCGTGCGGCGATTCAACGAGACACGGCTCCTGGGAGCTGACATGGGGTTCCTCCAAAACTCTGTTTTTTTGTGCTTTGTTGCGGCCCGGCGGCCGGGGAGCCCGGCCGGTCCGGCGGCAAGCTTACAGGATAGCGGGCGCCTTGCCAGTGGGGATGGAGGACGATTTGAGCATCGTCGAGAGAGATTGTCCCCCCAGGGCCGGCGTGATACGAATATCACCTCGGGCCGCCGACAACCGCCCGATGAGCTTCCGCAGCCAAGCGTTGTCTCTCTCCATTGTGGAGGTGAGACATGTCTTGCGGCAGCGCGAATTGTCCATCGGCTAACGACATCCAGGCAGCTCCATCGTCATTTCCGGACCGTGGACGGCGCCGGCGAATCCCGCTTTCATGGCTGGCCGGAATTGCCTCGTGGTCCGAGCGACGGCACCAGTACCGGCAGCTCCTCGAACTCGATGACCGGCTTCTCGCGGATATCGGCGTATCGAGGCAGCACGCGGTCGAAGAAGCGCTGAAATCCGCATGGATCGGCGTCGTGATGTGGCAGGGCTACCGATGACATGTTCTGTCTATGCGAAGCCGCGGTCAGACATTTTTCATTTGTATGGCGCGAGGGCGTTACGCGGATTCGGCGATGGTTTTGCCGTCATCATCCTGCCGGTTTATCTCCTGGCGATCGGCCTTACCCCGCAGCAGGTCGGAATGGTCGCAAGCGCCTCGTTGCTTGGAACAGCCGCGCTGACGCTGCTGGTCGGGTTCGTTGCGCCCCGCTACGATCTCAGAAACCTGTTTCTCGTCGGCGCCGGCCTGGCTGCCGCGACGGGGCTTGTCTTCCCGATGGTCGAAGCGGTCGTGCCGGTTCTGCTCGTCGCTTTCATCGGAACTATCAATCCTTCGGCCGGCGACCTCGGCATGCTGATTCCCCTCGAGCACGCCCTGCTGACGCAGGAAACCAGCGACCAGAATCGCACCGGGGTGTTCGCCCGCTATAGCCTGATCGGCTCGTTGACCGCCGCCGCCGGATCGCTCGCCGCTGCTCTGCCCGAATTCCTGACCGGGAAGGGGGATGCCGGAAATCAGCGCGCTTCGGCTGATGTTCTACGGTTACGCGGTGCTTGGACTATCGGCGGCGCTTCTTTACAGCCGCCTGCCCCGCGACCACATGCGCGCGGCAATCCGCCCCAGTCAGGCACTCGGACAATCGCGCAAGATCGTCTACAAGCTGGCCGCGTTGTTCAGCCTCGACGCTTTTGCCGGCGGCTTCGTCGTTCAGTCGCTGCTCGCTCTGTGGCTGTTTCAGCGGTTCGATTTGTCGCTTGGCGCGGCAAGTGCCTTCTTCTTCTGCGCCAGCCTGCTGAGCGCGATTTCGTTTCCGGTTGCGGCATGGCTTGCCAGACGCATCGGGCTCGTCAACACCATGGTGTTCACCCATATTCCATCGAGCCTCTGCCTGATCGCGGTCGCGTTCTCGTCGAACCTGACCGTCGTGCTCGCTCTGCTGCTGATCCGGTCGGCTCTGTCGCAAATGGATGTGCCGACCCGATCGTCCTACGTCATGGCTGTGGTCACGCCTGTCGAGCGCACCGCGGCGGCGAGCGTGACCGCGGTGCCGCGCAGCCTGGCTTCTTCCATCAGCCCCGCGATTGCCGGCTTCATGCTCGCGGGGCCGTTTTCGGCATTGCCGCTGGTGGTGTGCGGATGCCTCAAGATCGCGTATGACGTGGCCTTGCTCGGGCTGTTCCGGCACACGAAACCTCCGGAGGAATCGTGATGGCGGAAGAGCCTGTCCGGGCAGACGGCATCGCCCGCGCGGCCTTCGATCATCTCAGCTCTTGGCGATCGCCGTCTTCTCCAGCGCGGCGCGAACACCGCGCGCAAGTTTCAGCGCGTCGTCATTGGCCCAGAAGTGAATGAAGAACATCCGCGGCTGCTCGTCCAGCATGTGGCTGTGGATCGCGGTCACTTCGATGTCGTTCGCGCGCAGCGCACGGATCAGCGGATTGACCTCGTTTCCCGTCACCAGAAAATCGCCGGTAATCGCGGCCTTGCCGTTGCCGGTGGGTTGAAAGTTAATGCCGTTGGCGCCGCCCATCGGGCCGGTCACCTTCATTCCCATCTCCACCGGTGGATCGCGGCGCGGCACAGCGAACTGGTAGACGCCGCCGGTCGCGGTGCCTTTGACGCCCATGATTTCATCGAGCTTGGCGGTATCGAGATCGATGGCAGGCGTCGGCGCGGCCCCCGTGGTCGGAGGATCGAACGGCGTCTTGCTCGATGCCAAGGCCGAGCGGATGACCGTTGCCATCTTCTCCGGATCGCCTTGCCCTCCGACATGCATGTAGAAGGTCGCGGGCGAGGCGCGCAGGATGTGGTTGTGGATGGCAGTGATGTCCAGACCGCCGTCCAAAAGCCTGGTCATGACGGGGTTGATCTCGGTTTCGAGCAGTACGAGGTCGCCCATCACCATGGCTTCGCCGCCCGTCGGGGCGAACGCAACCCAGCCGCCCAAGGCGAGGGCCGGTTTGATGGTGACACCGTCCAGCGTCACCTTCAGATCGGATCGCGGCAGGCCGTAGCGATGCACATCGCCCGACACCACCGCCGACTTCCCGAGCGCGGCGTCAACCTTGCTCCAGTCGATCTCGGCCGCCCGCGCGAACACCGGCATGGCTGCCGCGGCGAGCAACGTCACGAGTGCAAGTCCTGTCTTCATGTTCAAGCTCCTCTTTGCTGTTGCGCCCCAATTCACGATTTCAATCGAGCGATCCGACTTCGATGCCGCCAAACCCGGTGACGCTGTCCGGACCTCTCCATGCTGCGCCTTCACGGCGTCCGGCCGGCGACGGTCGGCGTGGTATCGGTGGGCTTTTCGAGAAAACCCTGGATCGGATAATTGTCTTCGGCGTCCCGTTGCATGACGATCTCGTTGTCCCGAACCCAGACCTCGAAACAGTTCTTGTCGCCGTCATTGCCGAAATCGACGCACATCTCGCTGCCGCGGACGCGCCAGGTGCCGAGACGAGAGCGGCCCATCGCGTGGCGTCGAAGCGTGCCGTCCGTCTCGTAGACCTCGCGCCAATGCACCTCGTCGGTGAACTGCATGCCGCCGAGCGTTACGGCAATTTGCGGCCCGGCCAGCTTGTGGAAACGGTCCGCCGCGAGCGCGGGCGGCCCAAGTGCGAGCACCACGAGCGAGGGAGCTATTCGGGCGCAATAGTCCAGTGTGGAAATGGAGTTCTTGATGTAGTCCATGCGCAATTCCTCGACACGTCGAGTGTTGCGCAGTACTTGGACCCTGGTCTCAAGGGGAGACTGCCTTTCCCCTTCGGGTTTTTTAATTGGCGCCGTCCGCGAAGGCAAGTGCGCGACGGTTCTGGAACCTGCGCTAACACAGCAGCTCTCGCTTTTTTGAGGGGAACCGTGCCAACCAGCAGCTTAGCGGTAACGGGTCAGGGAGCTGTCCCCGGCAGCACCTTGACGCCGCCGAAGGCGGCGATGCGTCCGTGCCGCAACATGACGATCTGCGTCGCCAACTGCCGCAGTTCCGCGACGTCATGGCTGACATAGACCATGGGAATCCTGGCCTCGTCGCGCAGGCGGATCAGATAGGGCAGGATCTCCACCTTGCGGCCCTCGTCCAGCGACCCCAGCGGCTCGTCCAGCAGCAGCAATCTCGGCTTCGACAACAGCGCGCGCCCAAACGCGACGCGCTGCCGCTCGCCGCCGGACAATTGACCGGGCCGCCGATCCAGCAGGCCGCCGATATCGAGCAGGTCGACGACACGCTTGCGCTGCGCGGGATCGTCGGCAAGCCGGTTCATGCGGCGGCCGTAATCGAGATTCTGCCGGACATCGAGATGCGGGAACAGCCGTGCGTCCTGGAACACATAACCGATGCGGCGGCGATGTGCCGGGACATGGAGGTGCGCCGCGGTGTCATCCATCGTCTCTCCGTCGATGGCGATGATGCCGCGATCGGGCCGCAAGAGCCCTGCGATCATGTTGATCAACGATGTCTTGCCGGCGCCCGAGGCGCCGAACAGGCCGGTCACGCGCCCTTCGCTGGTGAAGCTTGCCTGAAGCGAGAACTCGCCGAGCTGTTTGACGATGTCGACGCGCAGCATGGTCAGTTCCCGTGCAGGCGTTGGGTCGCGCGCCGCGCGAGCATTTCGGAGACGACCAGTGCCGCAAGAGCAATCAGAACCGAAACCACCACCAGCCGCAGCGCGGCGGTGTCGCCGTGGGGGGTCTGGATCAGCGAATAGATCGCCGAGGAAATGGTTTGGGTCTCGCCGGGAATATTCGACACGAAGGTAATGGTCGCGCCGAATTCGCCGATCGCCTTGGCAAAGCCGAGCACCATGCCGGCCAGCACGCCCGGCAGCGCCAGCGGCAGAGTGATGGTCAGGAACACCCGCAACGGCGTCGCGCCCAGCGTTTCCGCCGCCTGTTCCAGCCGCCGGTCAACCGCTTCGATCGACAGCCGGATAGGGCGCACCAGGAGCGGAAACGACATCACGCCGCAGGCCAGCGCAGCTCCAGTCCAGCGAAACGCGAATACGATGCCCAGATGATCCGCGAGCCACGCGCCGACCAGGCCACGGCGCCCGAATGTCAGCAGCAGCAGATAGCCGGTGACCACCGGAGGCAGCACCAGCGGCAGGTAGATCAGGGCATCGAGCGCCGCCTTGCCCCAGAAATCGCGCCGCGCCAGCAGCCACGCCACCGCGATCCCGAGCGGCGTCGCCACCAGCGTCGCCACCGTGGCGACCCGCAGCGAAAGCTGGATCGCCGTCCATTCCGTTGGCGAGATGTCGAACACTAGAATATTGTCCAGTTCGGTGGCTTCATCCTTCGAGACGCATCGCCTTGCGATGCTCCTCAGGATGAGGTCCTAGACTCTCATGGTGAGAAGCGCGACAACACCGCGCGTCTCGAACCATGAGGCCGTGCGGTACGCGGTCGTAATTCCACACCAGTGGCACTCGCTTCAAAGCTCAGGACGTCGGGCGGATCAGGAAGGTGAATCCGTATTTTTCGAGGGTGGTCTTGGCCAGCGTCGAGCGCAGGAAGGCGAGATATTCAGCGGCTTCCGGTTTCGCGGTCGTCGTCGCCGCGACGGGATAGATGATCGGCGGGTGCGAGTCGGCGGGGAAAGTGCCGACGATCTTGACGCCGGGCTCGACCTTGCCGTCGGTCGAATAGACGATACCGAGCGCCGCTTCGCCGCGGGCCACCAGGGTCAGCGCGGCGCGCACGCTGTCGGCCATCGCGAATTTCGGCTCGGCCGCCTGCCACGCGCCGAGTTTTTCCAGTGCCGCCTTGGCGTATTTGCCGACCGGCACGGCCCTGACGTCGCCGGTGGCGATCTTGCCGTCGCCGGCGAGTTTTGCCAGATCAAAACCCTGTCCGATCGTCACATTGTCGATCCTGGAATCCTTCGGCGCGATCAGCACGATACTGTTGCCGAGCAGGTTGACCCGCGTCTGCTCATTGATGTTCTTCTTGCCCGCCGCATAGTCCATCCAGTCGGTGTCGGCCGACAGGAAGATATCCGCCGGCGCGCCCTGTTCGATCTGTTTTGCCAGTGTCGAACTCGCGGCATAGCTGGCAGCAACCTTGACGCCGGTCTTGGCGGTGAAGGCGGCGTCGATGTCGTCGAGCGCGTTCTTCATCGAGGCCGCGGCGAATACCGTGAGGTTCTTGTTCTGGGCCAGCGCCGGCGACAGGGTCGCTCCGCATAGGATGACAAAGGCGGCAAAAATTCCGGCGAGACGATGCATGGTGGCGCTCCCTACGTGTTCGCGGCGCACCGACGGGCACGCGCAAATCAGGCGTTGGTTGAGAATCAAAAGCGACAGACGGAAGCGCCGTTCCGCTGGCTCCCGCGGCTTACGGCCGATCGGGATATCGCCAGCAAAAACAATAGCAGGCTGGGCTTTCGGGTAAAGGCCCGGGCGGGCCTATTCGGACGGCAGGATCGCGATCGATACCGAATTCTCTTTTGTGCCGCTGACCTGCAGTACGAAGGGGCTCGCCGAAAGCTCGTACCTCATGGTCTTGCGGATGCCGTCGCAGTCGGTGGCGCCGCTGAAAGCCTTTGGCTTGAGAAAATGCCCATCCTGGATCAGGTCAACCCAGCCGCCGGCGGACAGGCTGACCGTGTACAGGCCGGCCTTTGGCGAAGCCTTGATGTTGGCAAAGCCGGCAAAGGTGCCTTCTCTCGGCGCCCGTTCGGGCGGCGAGGGCAGTTGTGCCTCGCTTGGCGCGCGCAACGAAATCATCATCCCGGTGGACGGCAGAGCGGCGAGGTCGCCGCCAGAGGTCAGCTTGATGCGATCCGGCGCGGTCAGCGCCGCCCTCTCCCGGTCGATGTTCCACTTGAACTTGTCGCAGCCGCTCGGCTCTTCCGCGGCAAAGGCGGCGCGGGTCCCGAACAGGACCAGCGCGATCGACAGAGGCGCGCGCATGATCAATCCACCGCGATCATGACGTCGGAGGCCTTTATCACCACGATAACGTGGCCCTTGGCCTTGATGCCGAGGTCATCGACCGCCTCGTTGGTGATCGAGGACGTGACGATCTGGCCGCCTCCGATATCGACGCGGACATGCGATGTGGTCGCGCCTTTCTTGACTTCGATTACGGTGCCCTTGATCTGGTTGCGTGCACTGATGCGCATGGCGGTCCTCACAATGTTAAGCCGTGCGCGGCAACGCCACGCACCTGCGGACAGAAATAAAGATCGAGACCGCCGTCCCAAAACGCCGCCCGCGCTTACGGCGCGAGAGGGTAATATGTTAGCGCATTTCCGAGCCGAATGAAAATCACGCCGTGCCCGTCTATTGCTTGGCATCCGGCGCCGCCAAAACCTGGCGACAGGCGGCGGGCAATTGCGCCAGCGTCATCGGCGGCCTCGGCTTCGGCGGCTCCTTCGGCGGCTTGGGATGGATGATCGAATCCTTGAACCAGAAGGCCAGATCGCCCGCGCCGCAGCCTTCGCTCTCCGCCGGCGCCGGCTGGCTCTCGCAGTCGGTGCTGCCGGGCGGACATTTGATGCGGATATGGAAATGATAGTCGTGGCCGTGCATCGGCCGGACCTTGGAGAGCCAGCTGCGGTCGCCCTTTGCTTCGCGGCACAGCGCCTTCTTGATGGCGGCGTTGACGAAGATCCGCTGCACGGCCGGCTCCGCCGCGGCGTCGCGGATGACCGCGAGTTGGCCCGGCGTGAAGACGTGCGGATCGACGTCGAGCCGGTCGGGGCGCACCATCATGACCGCGGACATTTCCTCACGCTCATCGCGCGACAGCACATGGTTGGGCATCGGCGTCAGCCAGACGTCGGCGTCCAGTCCGACCTGATGGCTGGCGTGGCCGGTGAACATCGGGCCGCCGCGCGGCTGCGACATGTCGCCGACCAGGATGCCCGGCCAGCCCGCATCCTTGTGCGCCTTGACCGACAGCCGCTCCAGCAGCTTGACCATGTCGGGATGCGCCCAGTTGCGATTGCGCGACAACCGCATCACCTGCCAGGTGTCGCCGGTGATCGGCAGCGCCTCGGCGCCCGCGATGCAGCCCTTGTTGTAGAAGCCGATCACGTGCGTCGGCATCGCCGCCGGCAGCAGCTTGCGGCCGAATAATTCCTTGGCGCCCAGTTTGGGATCGTTGGGATTGGCCAGCGGCGGCAGCGGCTTCGGATGAACGCTGCCCTTGTCCTGCGCCAGCGCAAAGCTGGCACAGGCAACCGCGGCAGAGATCAGGAGCAGGCTGAAAATCAGGCGAGACGTCATAAGGATCACTCGATATCGCCCAAGCGTAGCACGGATTCGGCGCGCGCGAAGACGCACCACCATCGCAATTGTTTGATCTTGTGCTCCGTGCTGCCGCTAGCGGCCGGCTGGCGCAGTAAAGAACGATCCGTGACAGTGCGACAGCGCTGATCCCGGGCTGACATCATGCCGTGAGGAAAGAAAGAGCGATCTGCCGATGCCGCACGCGATCTTCTTTGGTCGCGGCTTCGCAAGTCCAGCTATTCATCGACGCCGTGAATGCGGACCGACATCTCGAATGAGCCCATGCGGCCGCTGCCTTTAACGGTTCGATAACCCTGTCGATCATTGACGAAATTTCGTGCGCTCCAGCGGGAATACGCGCACGGATTATGCAATCTCCGCGCGACGTGGAACGAGTGCATAAAGAGTCCGGATTTTGCGCAAATCGTCGCCACTCCGTCCGCTGGTATCGGGGTGGGTGGTCCGGCACCGCGCCCCCGCCGCCGGAGTTCGCCTCCAAAACAGGCATTCGCGCGACCAAAGGCGCCGGTCCGGAACGTTGCGACCGACTCGCGGCGCGGGCAAGAGATACCATTTTTTCAGACACTTATCGGAAAACAACCCCCGCGGAATGCGATTGGGGCGCAAGCAATGCCGAAGGTCCGGCCAAAGAAAATCAAGAAGCTGAAGCACGCGGCGATCGCCCGCGTTGCCGGTCGGCCGGCGAAGCCGAGTCCGAAGCTCCAAAGCAGCCGCCGCGTTTCAGCCGAGATCGGCGAGATCGTGCGCAAGCGCGCCGAAGCGGAAGCCGCGATAGCCGACGCGCGAAAATCCCATGAACGGCTGCGCGAGGCGATCGACATCCTGCCCCAGGGCATCGTGTTCCTTGACGCTGAGGGACGCTACATCCTCTGGAACAAGAAATATGCCGAGATCTACAATCGCAGCTCGGACCTGTTCGAGCCGGGTGCGCGGCTGCAGGACACCATCCGCATCGGCGTCGAGCGCGGCGATTATCCCGAAGCGATCGGCCGCGAAGAGGAGTGGATCGCCGAACGGATCGAGAAGCTTTATCACCCCGGCAAGGGCCACGAGCAGACCCTTGGCGACGGCCGCGTCATCCTGATCGAAGAGCGGCTGACCGGCGACGGCGGCGTCATCGGCCTGCGCGTCGATATCACCGAATTGAAACAGCGCGAGGCCTCGTTCCGGCTGTTGTTCGACAGCAATCCTGTGCCCATGATCGTCTGTGCGCTGGACGACGAGCGCATCCTCGGCGTCAACGATGCCGCGGTCGAGCATTACGGCTACAGCCGCGCCGAGTTCGAGAAGCTCACCATCCGCAGCGTCCAGGCTTTCGATTCCGAACCGCCCTGGGCCGGCGGCCGTTCCAGCGACGAACTGACGGCGCGCACCTGGAAGCATGTGCGGGCCGACGGCACGCTGATCGACCTGGCGATCTATTCCCGCCATCTGGTCTACAACGACCAGCCCGCCGTGTTGCTGGCGCTGATGGACATCACCGAGCGAAAGCGCGCCGAGGCGCGGCTTGCCTTCATGGCCCAGCACGACGGCCTGACTGGCCTGCCGAACCGCAACCTGCTGCGCCAGCACATGGACGAAATCCTGCTGCACACAAGGCGCAGCTCGGAGAAGGTCGCGGTGCTGGTGCTCGGGCTCGACAATTTCAAGGCGGTCAACGACACGCTGGGCCACGGCATCGGCGACAAGCTGTTGCGCGGCGTCGCCAAGCGCCTGCGCTCGACGCTGCGCGAGGAAGATACGCTGGCCCGCCTCAACTCCGACGAATTCGCGATCGTCCAGAGCGGGCTGACGCGCCCCGAGGAAGTCGTGGTGCTGGCCAAGCGGCTGTTGGAGGCGATCGCCGATCCCTATCTGCTTGATGGCCATTCCGTCATCATCGGCGCCAGCATCGGCATTGCGATGGCGCCGGGCGACGGCGACGAATCCGAGAAGCTTCTGAAGAGCGCCGACATGGCGCTGTCGCGCGCCAAGAACGATTCGCGCGGCACCTTCAGCTTCTTCGAAGCCGAGATGGACGCCCGCGCCCAGAGCCGGCGCAAGATCGAACTCGACCTGCGCGACGCGATCCAGAACGACGTGCTGCGGCCGTATTATCAGCCGCTGATCTGTCTTTCGACCGGACGCATCACCGGCTTCGAGGCGCTGGTGCGCTGGCCCGATCCCGAACGTGGCATGATCTCGCCGGCCGAATTCATTCCCGTCGCCGAGGAAACCGGCCTGATCAACGGACTCGGCGGGTTGATGCTGCGCCGAGCCTGCGCGGACGCGGCGCTGTGGCCTGACGATGTCCGTGTCGCGGTCAACCTGTCGCCGCTGCAGTTCCGGACCGGCAATCTCTTGTCGATCGTGATGGATGCGCTGAAACAGTCCGGCCTGCCGGCCAGGCGGCTCGAGCTTGAAATCACCGAGACGCTGCTATTGGAGAAAAGCAGCCAAGTGCTCGCGACCCTGCACGCGCTGCGCGCGCTCGGCGTGCGCATTTCGATGGACGATTTCGGCACCGGCTATTCCAGCCTGAGCTACTTGCGCAGCTTTCCGTTCGACAAGATCAAGATCGACCAGTCGTTCGTGCGCGACCTCGGGTCCAATCGCGACGCGCAGGCCATCGTGCGTTCGATCATCAGCCTCGGCAAGGGTCTTGGCGTCACCATCACCGCCGAGGGCGTCGAGACCGAGGCCGAGCTGAGCTGCCTGCGCGCGGAGGGCTGTCACGAGGGCCAGGGCTTCCTGTTCAGCCGGGCACGGCCCAACGTCGAGATCGTCAAACTGTTGCAGGCGCAGTCCGGCGCGGATTCCGACGCCCCGGCGGGGATAGGCGGCACGGCCGCTTTGGTCGCCTGACGATTCGGCGGCTGTCTACCGCACCGCCTTGCGCTTGTTCAGGTGGTAGGTCAGCGCCAGCGCCACGCAATGGCGCAGCTCGGCGCGCGGAAGCACGTCCTTCACGTCGAGAACGATGCTTCGGTTACCCTCGAAGCGCAGTTGCGTCGGGTACAGTTCACGGAAGGTCTCGACCAGATTGGTCTGGCAATGGAAATAAACCGCGTATTGGCCGGCGGCTGATTTGACCTGATCGATCCGGATCGTGCTGCCGCTGTTGGTCTGCGGTGTGAGATAGCTCGGCTGTCCCCATTTCAGGGTCTCCTGGAGCGCGCCGACGCCCCTGGTGGTCCTTGCGGTTTCGAAGATCAGCCGTCGCAGCGCGAGCAATTTTGCCTTCAGCGGCTTTGGATAGGCGCTGAAAACCGCATCGACGGCGGGATCCCTGAAATCAGCGGCCGGCCTGGTCAGAGGGGCCTTTCCGGTCCTTTTTCTTGCCGGGCTTTTCATTGCACCGTTCTGCACCTTCGCCAACCGTTTCGCACGGGCAGACTAGGGCACTAAGCGGAACAGCGGAAGCGCCGATCGCGACGTTCCACCTTCGTGAACCTCGACCGCCGGTTCGCCGACTTATGACTGTAATCAGGGGTCCATCATGAGCGCTGACACCGAAGTGTCGTCGATGGCCGCGCCGCGATACGCGCGCTTCTCGCGCCGGCTCCGCGCCATGCTGATCGACTGGATCGTCACCCTGATCGTGCTGTTCGGCGCGGTGTGGCTTGCGGCGTCGGTTGGCAACGACAATTTTTCCCGCGGGCTCGGAATTTTGGTGGTGGTCGTGCTCGTGCTGTATGAGCCGGTGCTGGTGTCGCACATGGGGGGCACGCTGGGACACTATTTCACCAATCTGCGCGTCGTGGACGACCACAATGGCGGCAATATCGGCTTCGCAAGGGCCTGCGCCCGCGTCGTCATCAAGGGGATTTTGGGGCTGTATTCCTTTGTGATTTTGGCGGCCACCCGCCGCAATCAGGCGGTGCACGATCTCCTGACGCGATCGACCGTGCAGATCCGCGATCCGGCGAAAGCCTCGCGCGGTCAATACATTGCCGAGCGTACCGAACCTGCAGCCGCCGGCCTGCCGTCGCGGTCGCGGCGGATCGTCGTGACTTGCGTCTATCTGCTGCTGATGGCGGTCATTTATCTCTTCATCGTCGGCCGTATTGTCGCGCCCGGGGCGATCTCCAATGCGTGTGTCGAAGGCAATTTCTGCTCGGGCGGCGAAAGAATTCTCAGTCTCATCATTGGCATGGGGCTGCTCGGACTATGCGCGGTCTGCATCACCTTGGGCTGGCGAGGCAGACTTGTCGGCGCGCGCGGGACGCTCGCAGGCGACCCCCGTTAGAGCCCCGATACGATCCGGATCCCGCCGGCGTCTATGCGGCGTCGCGCAGGCCGGACAGGAAGGTGTCAACGCTCTTGAACAGTGCATCGGCATGCTGGCTGAGCTGGCCGGACGCGACCATCACATTGTCGGCGAGCGCGCGCGACTGGCCGGCGGCCTGGCTCGCGCCGGCGACGTTGTGCGACACCTCGCTGGTGCCGGACGCGGCCTGCTGCACGCTGCGCGCAATCTCGCGGGTCGCCGAATCCTGCTCCTCGACGGCCGCCGCGATCGTGGTGGCGATGCCGCTGATCTCCCGGATGGTGTCGCTGATGCCGCCGATCGCGATGACGCAATCGCTGGTGGCGGACTGGATCGAGGTGACCTGGCCGGCGATCTCCTCGGTCGCTTTCGCGGTCTGGCTGGCCAGTTCCTTGACCTCGGCGGCGACTACCGCAAAACCCCGGCCGGCGTCGCCGGCCCGCGCCGCCTCGATGGTGGCGTTGAGCGCCAGCAGATTGGTCTGGCTGGCGATGGCATCGATCAGGCGCAGCACGTCGCCGATCTTCTCGCTGGCGGCGGTGAGGCCCGCAACCATCCCGGTGGTTTGACCGGCTTTCACCACGGCGTCATCGGCGACGCTGCTTGAATGGGTGACCTGGCGGCCGATCTCGGCAACGGAAGAAGCAAGCTCTTCGGTCGCGGCGGCAACCGTCGAGACGCTGGCGGAGGCTTCTTCGGAGGCGGCGGCCGCCGCCACGGCCCGCTCCGAGGTGCCGTTGACGCTGGTGGTGATTTCGCCGGCCACGCGCTGCATGTCCTTGGTGGCTTTCGCAACCGCGCCGACCACGCTCTTGACGTCGGCTTCGAAACGATCGGCCATCTGGCGCTGCAGCGCCTTCTTCTCGAGCTCGGCTTGCGCCTTGGCGGCTTCCTGCGCCTCGCGCATGGTGTTGGCTTCGATCATGTTGCGGCGGAACACGTCGACCGCCACGGCCATGGTGCCGAGTTCGTCCTTGCGGTCGCCGCCGGGGATGGTCACGTCGGTATCGCCGCTGGAGAGGCGATTCATCACGGCGGTGATCGCCGTCAGCGGACGCGACATGCCGCGGCCGAGCAGGAACGCCAATAGCGCCGCGAAGGCCAGAATGACGAGGGTCGCAAAAATCAGATTGCGCTGCGAGCTTGCCGCTGCCGCCTCATACTCGGTGGTGTCCTTGATGACCTCGAGGACCGCGACCGGCTGTCCGGCATAGTTCCTGATCTGCCCGACATAGAGCGCGGCCGGATGGCCGTCGAAACTGGCATCGCGATGCAGC